>Ga0181538_10000040_pt1 | contig 118440 bp, 108 predicted proteins | sample PEATcosm2014_Bin_40_FD_119773 | JGI IMG/M metagenome (GOLD analysis project Ga0181538, IMG submission 119773) | Peatland microbial communities from MTU Mesocosm Facility, Houghton, MI, USA - PEATcosm2014_Bin23_30_metaG | ecosystem: Environmental > Terrestrial > Soil > Wetlands > Peat | place... | reverse complement strand
AGGAGCACGGCTCCCGAGCCGACCGACAGCGCCAGCATGTCGGTCAGCGTCACGTTGCCGGTCTGGACGCTCAGCGACAGCACCGCCGTGATCAAGGCCACCTCGGACAGCACCGCGTAGCTCACCTCGCGCGCGGCGCCCATCCCCTCGAAGGAGGAGCCTGCCTCGAGGGCGGACCACGCCGTGCAGAATCGCGCCGCCGCGAGCAGGTAGACCATCAGCAGAACGTCTCCCTTGAAGCTGAGCGGCCCGCCCGCCGGCCCGAGCGGGATCAGGAGCGCCGCCGAGGCCAGCGCCACCCAGCCAACGGCCGGACCCGCGACAAAGCCGGGGGAAGCCAGCGTGCTCAGGACCACGCCTTTTTCCCACAGGCGCGCGAGGTCGTAGTAAAGCTGCAGCACCGGCGGCCCCCTGCGCCCCGCCACCCAGGCCTTCACCTTGTTGAGGATGCCCGGGAGGATAGGCGCAAGCAGGAGCCACACCGCAAGGCGGAGAACGACCTCGAGGAATGCCGTCATCCCGCTCCCCCCCCGCTGCCGGTTCCGGCCGCTGACGCGTCCGCGTCAGCCAGCGCCTCAAGGATCTCCTGGTCCGTCGCACCCCGCGCCACCAGGTCGCGCAGCGGCCCGCGGTCCAGGATCCGGCAGAGCCGCCCCAGGATGTCGAGATGGGCCCGCGCCGACGGCGCGACGAAGAACAAGAGCCGCGAGAGCGGCACATCGTCGGGCAGGCCCGCCGCCAGTTCGAGCGGATCCCGCAGGAGCAGGAGCGCGAGCGAGCCCGAGTCGCGGCCCAGGGCGACGCGAGAGCTCAGATGCGGCAGGGCGAATCCGCCCCCGACGGGGGCGAAATTCACGCCGTTCTTGGACCGGAGCCGCTGAATGAGCACCTGGCGGATCGGCGGTGTCGCGCCCGGCAGGGAGCCGACGATCCTCTCGAGTACGCCCGGCACGTCCGCCGATGCGACGCCGCGCCAGATGCCGCCTGCCCTCATGAGCGCCTCGAGCCGCCAGGCGACGGCGAGCGCGGGCGTCTCCGGCGCGAGAAACCCTGCCTTGGCGGCAAGCCCGCGCGCCGCCGCCCAGTTCGCCACCTGCACCCTGTCGAACAAGAGACGCCCCCGGTCGGGCGTGTGGGGAAGCCCTTCGTTGCGGATCCAGTCCTCCACGACCGACTCCGAGACCCCGAATGACTCCGCAATCTGGATGAGATTCAAGTACATGGCTGGCGATTCAGGCCTCCCTCATCGGCCTCCCCCGAAAAACACCACCGCCGCCAGTGCGGCCAGTCCGGCCACAATGTAGAGCAGGTAGGCCTGCAGGTGCCCGTGCTGCAGCCGGCGCGCGAACATCGCAAGCTTCAGCACGCCCGCTCCCACCGGCTCGACCACGTGCTCAAGCACGGTCTCGGGCGTGCGCTCCTCGAGGCTCGCATGGGCGGGAAAAGCTCCGGCCGGGATCTCCCGGCGGCGGAGCGGCCGGAGCACCCACGAGAACCATTCCGTTATGGTGGCCGCGAAAGAGCCGGCGGTATACTGCATCCGGGCCGAGGGCGCGGCATACCCGCAGTCCCAGGTCAGCTCGCGGCGCACGCCATTCCGGAGCGTGCGCCGCCAGAGGAGCGACACCGCAACGACCGCGCCCAGCGTCAGGGTCACATTCGCGACGCTGATAGCGCCAAGCGACGGCGGCGCCTCGAGGCCGGCCCAGGCGGGGTTCCATGCCGACGCTGCGCGCGCCACCGCCGGCCAGAACACCAGCGGGGCCAGGCCGATCGCCACGCACACCGCCGCCAGAGCGACCATCGGCCCGCGCATCATGGTGCCGCACTCGTGAGCCCGCGCCGATGCTTCCGTCCTCGGCGCGCCAAGGAACACGACCCCGCATGCCTTGACGAAGCATGCCAGCGCCAGGGCGCCCGTCATGGCCAGGAGGACAACCGCGGGGACTGCGGCCCTGGCAGCCGCGCTGTGGGCGAGCAGCGCGTCAAACAGCCCCAGGTACACCAGCCACTCGCTGACAAAGCCGTTGAGGGGCGGCAGGCCGCAGATCGCCGCGGCGCCCAGCGCGAACAGGCCGGCGGTCCACGGCATAGCCCGCCACAGGCCGCCGAGCAGACTCATCTCGCGCGTGCCCGTGGCGTGCGCCACCGAGCCGGCGCCAAAGAACAGGAGCGACTTGAAGAGCCCGTGGTTCCACACGTGCAGGAGGCCTCCCGCCAGCGCCAGGCGGCCCCAGGCCGCGTTGCCGTGCCCCGCCGCTATCATGGCAAACCCGAGGCCGATTAGTATGATGCCGATATTCTCGACGCTATGATAGGCAAGCAGCCGCTTGAGGTCGTGCTGGCCCAGGGCGAACGCGACGCCAAGAACCGCGCTGATGACGCCAAGCGCCGCCACCGCCCAGCCTGCCCCTTCGGGCACCGGCAGCCAGCCGCTGAAGCGCACAAGGCCGTAGACGGCGACCTTGATTGAGACGCCGGACATGATGGCCGAGACATGGCTCGGCGCGTTGGCGTGGGCGGAGGGCAGCCAGACGTGCAGCGGAAACATTCCCGCCTTCATGCCGAAGCCGATCAAAGCCAACCAGAACAGCGGCGCCAGCTCCGCCTGGTCGCGCATCGGGCCGAGATCCCAGCCCCCCGTGCGCCCCGCGAGCATGGCAAAGAACGCGAAGAGGAAGAGCCCGGCCACGTGAGAGGCGGCGAGATAAAGCCAGCCCGCCGACCGCACCTCGCGCTTCTGCCTGTCGAGCGTGATAAGGAAGAAGCTGCTTACCGCGAAGGCCTCCCACGCGATGAGGAAATGCAGCCCGTTCGAGGAGAGCAGGACGAGTCCGAGGCTAAGAAGCTGCACGCTCCACCACATCCGGCCCGCCCGGGCGGAACGCGGGTGCGCCCTATCCGGCCAGTACTCGCGGGCGTAGACCGCGCCGGCTCCGCCCAGCACGCTCAGGAGAGCGATGAACACGGCGCTAACGCCATCCAGGCGCAGGTGCAGCGGTTCCCCGCAGACCGGGAACTCACTCCGCCAATCCCATTCCGCACCGCCGGCGAGAACCTGGATCGCCGCTAGCAGGGCAGCAATGGCGCCGACAAGTGTCGCCGCAACCCAGGTGCGCGGCGCGCCGCGCCCGCCGAGAATGCCGAGCAGCATGCAGAGCGCGGCAACAAAAAGCGTGAAACCCGGTGTCATGGCTGCCTTCCGTTAATGGGTAGGCGATACCGGCGCAAGTGGAACGACTGGCCGACCGAAAAGCGCACGCGCCGGCACTTGTTCAGGAAGGCCTGGCATCGCCGGACGGCGGCGGGTTTTCGGTTAGAAACGAGCTTTCTAAGCTCGCCCAAACCGCACTGGGGCTGCGCTGCGGGGTGCCAAGCGGCGCCCCGCGGGCCCGCCTACTGCTAATATTGACCATTAGCCGAATTAATATCAGCCCGCGCGCGAATCGCGCCGCTTCTTTGGTCTCGGCGCCAACTCCAGTCCCGGATCAAGCCGCCTCTTGGTGCCTCCCGGGGTCCCCTGCGAGCACGCGCACCATCGTCCCGCTCGAAGCGCGCCCGATGGATCAAAGCCGCTCGTTCCCCACCAAATTGACGAGCTGCGTGTCAGGAATCCCCTGGCAGGAATGCGTCGAGAACCCCGCCACGTTCTTCAGAACGAATGTCTTTGCCGCCGCCGAAGGCACCGCCTTCACATGCTCGAACTCTACCCCGGAGACGTCCTCGAGGGCCACCGAGGGTCTGAGGTCCTCGGCCTTTGTCCCCAGTTCCAGGCGGCTTACAACGAGGCCCGTCGCATGGCGGGCGTAGAGCCCCCAGGCCGGCGTCACCCCGAAGCTCCCCGGCTCCGGGTAATCTCGCTCCATTTCCGGAACATCGCGTCCGGCCTGCGCCGCGGTTCCGCCGCCCGCGAACTCGATGTGGATGTTCTCCAGTGTGACCTTCTCGATCGGGTGGTTCTCAAGCCCCAGGATGAGGATCCCTTGGCCGTCTGCGACATCCTCGGCAAAAACATTGGTTATGGACAGCCGTTGCAACACTCCGACCGGCGTCTTTGCGGGCCCGCGCATCCGCGCGCCGATGCGCAGGAATATCGGCGCGCCGAATATGCGGCGCATCGCGAGGTTTGATATGGCGACGTCCTCGAGATGGGCGCCATCGACCGTTTCGAGCGCGAGGCCACGCGAGCACTCGAAAAGGCAATTCGTGATCGCGATCGCCTTGAATCCCCCGTTCGACTCGGTGCCGAACTTGATCCGGCCGGTCGGCGCATGATTGCTGGCGGAGTGCCTCCGTGTGCCGTCCAGCAGCGTGCCCTCGTCGTAGCCGCTGACCAGGCAGTCCGAAATCGTCACGTTCTCGGTTGCCCTGAATTGCCCGAGCCCGAACGAGCTCTTCAGGCAGATCCCGTCGTCCCACGGCGAATTGACGGAGCAGTTCGAGATCCTGACGTTGCGGCAGCAGTCGATGTCCATCCCGTCGCGATTGGTGTCGATCTTCAGTCCGTCGATAGTCAAGTTGTCGACGCCCGTAGCCAGGATACCGAACCAGCCCCCGTGCTCGATCGTGAAGTCGCGAAGGATGACGTTCCGGCAGTTCTTCAGCGCGATGGACTTGTTGCCGACCTTCTGGGGTGAGCCATCAAAGGCGTGGCCCCTGCTCAGGCCCTTTCCGAAGATCCGGCCCGGCCCGGTGATCGACACGTCCGTCAGGTCCTCGCCCCAGATCAGGCTGTCGTGCCAGTGGCTGTGGCCCGCGTCCTGGTATCCAAAGGCATCGCCCCATTCATTCTCCTCGGGAGCATCGTACGCCTGGGCGTTTGAGGAAGCCACGATTGTCGCTCCCGGCCCAAGGTGAAGCACCACATTGCTTCGCAGGTGGATTGACCCCGCGACATAATTGCCCGCGCAGAATTCCACCGTCCCCCCTCCCGAATCACCCGCCGCCTTGATCGCCTCATTGATCGCGGCCGTGTCGTTCGCAAATCCGTCGCCCCTGGCCCCGAACGATCGCACCTCATACGACCCATGCGGGCTGTCGGCGCCGCTCAGCCCGGCACCGACCGACAGCCCCGCCGCGGCGAAGATGATCCTGGCCTCAAGCAAAACGGCCCGAAGGGTCCGGTGGCGCATCGCGCCCCAGATTGCCCCTGGCGGCCCGGAGTTCAAGCCCGCGCCCGCAAGGGCGCCGGTCCCCTGCCCGCGCGGCCTCCCGTCACTTTGCCGTGCCCCAGCGCCGGGTGAACGGATAGTAGATGAACAGCGGCCTGCCGATGACATCCTTCGCGGGCACATACCCCCAGTATCGCCCGTCGAAGCTGTCGCGTGAATTGTCCCCGAGCGCTAAGTACGAATCCTCGGGAACCGTGATCGTATCGCCGCTGAATAGCATGTTGAAGTTGGGGTTCTCGTGGATTGCGTTGAAGTAGCCCCGGTAGGGCCTGACGCGCCGCGCGTTAAGGTCGAACGCCGCGGAACCGGTGATTCCGGCGCCATTGCGGTATATCATCGGCTCCTTGATTTCGATCCTGTCCCCGGGAACGCCGATCAGCCGCTTGATGAAGTACTGGGATCCGTAGCGGCGCACGATCTCAGGGATGCTGTCAGTCCTGAATACGAAGCCCTGCCCGACCTTTGGCCGCACGAAATTGTAGCTCACCCGGTCGACGAACAGCTGGTCCCCGGTCAGCAGGTCGAACCGGATGATGGGCTCGCCGGCCCGGACGGTCCTGCCAAGGGGCACCCGGACCGCCTCGTACTCCTCGTTCGTGCTCTCGTCGCTCCTCTGGTGCACGACCTCGAGATCGCTCGCCTGCGCCGCCCGCTGGATCTGGGCCTCCAATGCCGCGCGATTCGGGAAGAACGTGCTGAACACGACCTCGTCAAACCCGCTGAAGTCGAAGGGGACCTGCACCGTCGCGGGCTCGTTCCCCACGTAAAGCGTGTACTCCTTGAACTGGGCCGGAAAGACGAGCCACGACCGGCCGTTCTTGACCGTGGAGGCCAGCGCGGGCCGACCGCCCAGGTTGACGAGCTGGATGGAAACCTCGCCGTCGCACGGCGCCACCATGGTGTGGCGCCTGGCGCCGTAGGCGATGAACCTGAAGGCTCTCGCGACCGGGTTCGGGGCGGCTGCGCCCGGCGGCAGGTTCTCCGCGGTCATTCCGTAATAGGTCGGCCACATCGAGTTCGTCGGGATCTTGAACGGCTGGACGAAGTAGGTCCGGATCCCGAGGATCACGATCGCGGCGACAAGGAAGAACTCCACGTTCTCCACCAGCGACGTCTTGGGATAAATCGCCCCGCCCGTCCGTCCGAGGATGGCCTCGAGCGACTCGATTCCAAGTTTGAGCCTCCCCGCGTCCGCGCGCTCATTGAGCAGGCGCCTCAATTCCTGCCTGCGCCTTGTCAGCTCGTCCGCCTCCTTGCCGCTCAGCCTATCGCGCCTGTAATTCCAGACCTTCGCGGCGAGCTCGAGCCAGTTGGCCGCGTTGTCGCGCATCTTTTTTTCCTGCGAGTCGAAGAATCCAAACATTGTTGCGTGTGTGGGACGGGGAGCCGCGCTCAGTTGTTCCGCAGAACCTTGATGAAAGTGTCAGGCGGGATGGATACCTTGCCGATCAATTTCATCTTCTGTTTCCCTTCCTTCTGCTTTTCAAGCAACTTGCGCTTTCTGGTGATATCCCCGCCATAGCACTTTGCCGTCACGTCCTTGCGCAGTGCGCGCACGCTTTCCCGGGCGATGATCTTGCCCCCGATGGCCGCCTGGAGGGCTATCTTGAACATCTGGGGCGGGATGATCTCCGAAAGCCTCTGGCAGAGTTCGCGGCCGCGGGTTTCCGCCTTGTTCCGGTGGATGATGCTGGCGAACGCGTCGACGGGCTCTCCGTTGACGAGGATCTCCATCTTGACGAGGTCGGAGGCAATGTAGTCGCCGAGCTCATAGTCCATAGAGCCGTATCCATGTGTCACGCCCTTGAGGCGGTCGTTGAAGTCGACGAGTATCTCGTTCAGCGGCAGGATGCAGGTCAGCATGACGCGCGTCGCGTCGAGCGTGTGGGTGTGCTCGACGACCCCGCGCTTCTCCATCACCAGCGCGAGCATGTCGCCCATGGAGTCGTTGGGGATGTGGATGGAGGCCCTGAGCGTCGGCTCCATTATCTGCTCTATGACGCCCGGGTCGGGAAGATTTACCGGATTGTCGACCTCGACCGTCTCCCCGCCGTGCTTCACCACCTTGTAGACGACGCTTGGATACGTGGATATGATCTCCACGTCGTGCTCGCGCCGGATGCGCTCCTGGATGATCTCCATGTGCAGCAGCCCCAGGAACCCGCACCTGAACCCGAAACCCAGCGCGACCGAGCTCTCCTGCTGGTACACGAACGCAGAGTCGTTGAGCCTAAGCCGGCCGAGCGCCGCCTTGAGCTTCTCATAGTCGGAGCTCTCTATCGGGTACAGGCCGCAGAAGACCATCGGCCTCACCGCCTTGTATCCCGGCAGCATCACCCGCGCCGGCTTCGCGGCGAGCGTGATCGTGTCCCCCGTCTTGATCTCGTCCGTGTCCTTGATGTTGGAGACGACGTAGCCGACGTCGCCCTGCTCGAGCACGTCGCGCTTCTCCATCTTCGGCGTGAAGACGCCCACCTCCTTGATCTCGGATTTCTGGCCCGTGTTCATCAGCATCATCACGTCGCCGGCGCGCACGCTGCCGGAGAACATGCGGGCATAGGCGATCACGCCACGGTACGAGTCGTAGATCGAGTCAAAGACAAGCGCCCGGACCTGCGGATAGTCCGTCCAGCGCGGCGGCGGCACCCTCGTCACAACCGCCTCTAGGATCTCCACTATGCCGATCCCCGCCTTCCCGCTGGCGAGGATGGCCTCGCCGGCCGGAATCGTCAGGATTTCCTCCAGTTGGTTCATGCAGAGCTCGAGGTTGGCGCTCGGCAGGTCGATCTTGTTGATGACCGGAATGATCTTGAGCTTCTGAGCGAAGGCCAGGTGCGCATTCGCGACCGTCTGGGCCTCGACCCCCTGGGACGCGTCGACCAGCAGCACGGCCCCCTCGCACGCCGCCAGGCAGCGCGAGACCTCGTAGGAGAAGTCGACGTGTCCCGGCGTGTCCATCAGGTTGAGCTTGTAGGTCCTCCCGTCCTTGGCGGGGTACATCATCGTCACCGGGTGCGACTTGATCGTGATTCCGCGCTCCTTCTCGAGGTCCATCGAATCGAGATGCTGCTCATGGAGCATCCGGTCCGAGACTGTATGGGTGTGCTGGAGGAGCCGGTCCGAAAGCGTGGTCTTCCCGTGGTCGACGTGGGCTATGATGCAGAAATTTCGTGTGAGCGGTGCGTCCATCGTCGGTCGGCGGCTCCGATTTAGGCCGCAAGGTCCGCGTACTCGGCCATGCTGCGCACGACCCAGGATCTCTCGGTCCGGCGCGCCAGGCCGGCGAGGACGCCGCCCGGCCCGAGTTCCCAGAATTCGCTCGCACCCGCCGCGGCGGCGCTCCGCATGCAGTCCTCCCAGAGGACGGGCGACACCACCTGCCGCGCCAGCGCCGCCTTGATCTCCGCCGGGTCGGACACGGCCCGGCCCGTCGCGTTAGAGAACACCTGCAGGCGCGGGGCCGCAAACGGGATTCCCCTCAGGAACGCCTCGAAGGCAGCGCGCGCAGGCTCCATCAGCCGGCTGTGGTAGGCGCCCGCCACGTTTAGCTCCATCACCCTCATCCCGCGGTCCTTGGCCGCCGCCACCGCGGCCGCGATCTTCGGCTTCTCGCCCGAGATGATTATCTGGCCCGGCGCGTTGAAGTTTGCCGCCTCGACGTCAAACTCGAGGCAGAGGCTCGAGACGGCGTCGCGCGGCTTGCCGATCACGGCGGCCATCGCCCCGGTGCTCCTCTCGCACGCGCCCTGCATCAGGCGGCCGCGCTCGGCCACGATCCGCAGGCCCGTCTGAAAATCGAACACGTCCGCGGCCGCGCACGCCGTGACCTCGCCGAGGCTCAGCCCCAATGCCATATCGACTCGCGGGAGCAGCCCCCTTTCCTTCAGCGCAGCCACGAGCGCAAGCCCGTGCACGAAAAGAGCCGGCTGGCACACGCGCGTCTCGGTAAGCTCGGATTCCGGTCCCTCGAAGCTCACCTTGGCTAGGTCCCATCCGAGCACCTCGCGGGCCTCGCCGTACAGGGCCCTGGCGGCACCGGAGGAGTCGTGGAGGGACTTGCCCATTCCAAGCCTTTGGGCGCCCTGCCCTGCGAATAGAAGTGCCAATGCCATGCGAGAACCGACTAGGCAATCCCCCGAACGCCGGGAATCCAAGCCAAATTGCGACCTCGGGCTCGCCCGGGCCGCAAGCAGGCCCGGCGGCCCCATCAAAACCGCCTCAGTTGCTTGAAATACTTGTCGTCGTCCGCCGGCTGCGCGAAGTCCGGGGTCAGAGCCCTGGAAGGGTCCAGTGCCCTGGGGTCCACGGCCGGCGCGGACATTCCGCGGGAGAAATCCGGAAGGCCGAGCGACGCGATGCCGGTCAGGTCAGGGGCGGAGAAGGGCTTGATGGGCGCCAGGGACTCGCGGTCCATGTCCGCAAGGTACGGATTTGCCGCGGCCTTGGAATCCGGCAGGCCGGCGTCGCGGGGAGGCGACGGGCCTTCGGCGAGGAACCCCCGCTGTCCAAGGTCGATCGCAGGGAGGGTGCCTTCGCGCGCCTTGCCCTGTTCGCCGGCCAGCGGACTGTCGCTTCTTGCCGCCGGAAGGAGGAACTCGCGATCGTGGGCCGATATCCAGCTGCTCATGAACGCGTCGAGCGGATTGTAAACGGACTCGGCCAGCGCCTTGGACTCGGCCTCCCTGCTTGCCTCCGCGGGTTCGCCCTCCTTTTCGGCCCGGGCATCCGGCCTGTCGGCGTCCTTCAGAAGGCCCAGCTCACCCTGGATGAGATCCCCGCCGACCGCCGGGATCTGCTTTTGTCCGGGCTTTCGTTCCATTGCATCGACCAGCCAGTTGCCGGTTCCCTCGGTGCCCCTGGACGGGCCAGCTGCGGACGGCACCCCTGCCGGCGGTGCCGCGGTCGAATCCGCGCGGGCTCCGCCCGCTCCCAGTGCGTCATCCCTGACGTCAATGCCCGTGAGCCCGGGGCCGGCCTCGGCGGGCGAGGCAGCCGCCCTTATCGCGGCAAGATCCTTCTTCGCGGCCGCGATCGAATCGGCCGCCGGCTGCGCCGGATCCTCCCCGCGCGCGGCGACGGCAATAGCCAGGAGAAGAATCCCCGAGGCGCGCATGCAGAGCCCCCTCCCGGGCGCTAGGCCTGGATGAATATGCCCTTGAGGTTCATCTCGAGCTGCTGGGGATTCGGGGAGTACCGCAGTCCGTCGGCCTTGCTGATGAATCCGCCCTTGATGAGCCGGTAGAGGTCCTTGTTGAAGGAGAAGCTCGTCCCGTCGATCCCGCTCTCCAGCAGCGTGTTGATCTTGTCGAATTGTCCCTCGAGGATGAGGTTTCTCACCGTGGCGTCCGCGTTGAGGACCTCGTTGCTGGGAACCCGGCCGCCGCCTTCCAGGCTGGGAATCAGCTGCTGGCAGATGAACCCCCGGATTGACCCGGCGACCTGCCTGCGCGCCTGCGCGGTCTGGTCGGCCGGGAAGAACTCGAAGAGGCGCGTGAGGGACTGCGCGACGGTCGATGCGTGCATCGTGGAGAACACGAGGTGGCCGGTCTCCGCGGCCGAGATGGCCACATCGAACGTCTCCTTGTCGCGCATCTCGCCGATAAGGATTATGTCCGGGTTCTGCCGCAGCACCGACCGGATCGCCTCCTGGAAGGTGGGGACGTCGAGCCCGATCTCGCGCTGCTGCACAACAGACTTGTCGTCCTGAAAAGTGTACTCGATCGGGTCCTCGATCGTGATGATGTGCTTGTCCATGGTCTGGTTGATCCAGTTGATCATGGCGGCCATCGTCGTGCTCTTTCCGCAGCCTGTGGCGCCGCAGAAGAGGAGGATCCCGTCCTTGGCCTTCGCTAGCCTGAGAAGCGGCTCCGCCTGGAGCCTCAGGTCCTCGAAGTTTGGCACGCGGCTCTTGATGTGCCGGAATACCACGCTCACCAGGCCGCGCTGGTGAAACGCGTTGACGCGGAAGCGGCCGATCCCCTCCGCGGCGTAGGAGAAGTCGATCTGGCCCTGTTCCTCCCACTTCTTCCTGAAGACTTCCGGCACGTGCTCGTCGACAAACGCCTGGGCCTCCGGGCTCGTGATCGGATCCATGTCCACCACCTTGAGCCTTGTTGCTATGCGCACATACCCGGGCTTGTTCGACTTGATGACTACGTCGCTTGCGCCGCTGTCGACCGCAAGCTTGAGCAGGTCGTTGAAGACCTCCGTATGGGGGGTGACTAGGTTCATGGACAGAAAAGCATTGCTCTGGATTTTGTAGCTTGGCCTGCTCCACGCGGCAAGGCATCTTTCCCATGGCCCAACGCCCCCTCCCATGAAGCCACGCCCCCTGACAGGCGCGATCACCGCACTAGCCACGCCCTTCCGCGGGAAGGGCGTCTCGTATGCGGACCTGAAGAGGCTGGTTGATCACCAGGTCAGGGGCGGAATCGACGGGGTTGTCCCGGTCGGGACGACGGGCGAGTCCCCCACCCTTTCGCACGAGGAGCACATGGACGTTGTCCGGGCGACGATCGAGTACTCCCGGGGCCGGGTCCCCGTGATCGCCGGCACTGGATCCAATTCCACGGCGGAGGCGATCGAGCTCACCCGTCTCTCCGACGAGGCGGGAGCCGACGCGGTGCTTGTCGTAGCGCCCTATTACAACAAGCCCAGCCAGGAGGGGCTCTTCCTTCATTACTCAGCCGTCGCGGAGGCGACCGACCTCCCGATCATCCTCTACTCCATTCCGTCCCGCTGCGGTGTCGAGATCGGCGTCCCGCTCGTGGAACGCCTGAGGTCCAAGTATGCCAACGTGCGCTGGATCAAGGAGGCCGGCGGGTCGGTGGACCGCGTGGACCAGCTGAAGCGGGCGATGGGCGACGACATCGTGGTGCTGAGCGGCGATGACGCCCTCACCCTTGCCTTCATGGCCTCCGGAGCTGAGGGGGTGATCAGTGTCGCCTCAAACGTGATACCCAGGGAGATCGTGCGGATGGTGCGCCGGATGCAGAGGAACGACTTCGCCGGCGCATCGAGGATGCACCGCAGGCTCTACCCCTTGTTCAAGGCCCTCTTCATCGAGCCCAGCCCGGTGCCCGTCAAGGCGGCGCTCGCGCTCGCGCGGATCATTAGCAGCGACGAGGTCCGGCTGCCGCTCTGCCGCATGGAGCCCGCCAACCGCGCCGTCCTTGCGAGGGCCGTCTCCCCTTTTCTCCGCTGATCCCGCCATGGCCTTAAGAATCCTGCTCAACGGCGCCCGGGGCAAGATGGGCCGCGCCGTCGCCGACGCCGCCCCCGCGATGGATGTCGTCGTCGCAGCCGCCACCGACCTGGGCGACGACCTGCGCGAGCCGATCCGGTCCGTCGACGCCGTAGTCGACTTCAGCTCGCACCAGGCAACCCGGGCGCTCCTCGAACTCGCCGCGGCCTGCGGCAAGCCCGTGGTCATCGGGACGACGGGCCACCCCCCAGAGGAGAAGGCCGATCTGCTAAAGCTCGCCGCCCGCGTGCCGTGCGTCTGGGCGGGCAATTTCTCGATCGGCGTCAACCTTCTCTTCGCGCTCACAAGGAAGGCCACGCGCGCGCTCGGCCAGGACTACGACGCGGAGGTTGTGGAGATGCACCACAGGATGAAGAAGGACGCGCCGAGCGGCACCGCAGCCCGGCTCCTCGAGATAATCCTTGAGGAGCGGAAGCTCGACCGGGCCGCGCTCCGCCACGGGCGCCAGGGCATCACGGGCGAGCGATCCCGCGCCGAGGTGGGCGTCCACGCCCTCCGGGGCGGCGACGTCGTCGGCGACCACACGGTCATCCTGGCCGGTATCGGCGAACGCCTCGAGCTCACCCACCGGGCGGGCGACCGGGCCGTGTTCGCGCGCGGCGCGCTCAGGGCCGCCCAGTGGGTCGTGACCCGGAAGCCCGGGGTGTACGACATGCAGGACGTCCTCGGGCTCGCCTGAGATCCGCCGAATGATCACCTCGATCCAGGGAGTCCTTGTCGAGGCGACCCCGCTTCGCGCCGTCGTCGAGGTGAGCGGGCTCAGCTACGAGGTGAACGTGCCCGTGACGACCGCCGAGCGCCTTCCGCCTGCGGGATCGGTCGTCAGGCTTCACACCCTGGTCGTCTACAGGGAGGACTCCCAGACCCTATATGGATTCGCAACCGCGGAGGACCGGGACTTTTTCCGGCTGATGATCGACAATGTGACCGGCGTCGGCCCCAAAGTAGCCCTGTCGATCATGAGCAGGCTGTCGCTTCCGCTGCTTGTCGGCGCGATACGGGCGGGTGACATCGCGGTCCTCGCCAAGTGCCATGGAATCGGCAAGAAGACCGCGGAAAGGCTGGTCGTGGAGCTCAAGGCGAGGGTCGGCGCGACGGAGGCCGCGGTCGACGCGCTCCTTGCCGCCGACGGCCCGCGCCACGCGCGATCGCCCCGCGCGGATGCCGTGGCCGCGTTGGTCGCCCTGGGCTACAGGGTCAACGACGCGGACGAGGCCGTGCGCAGGGCGTCTCTCGCCCTCGGAGCGGCCGCCACGACCGAAGCATTGGTCAAGAAGGCGCTCGGCTGAGGGGCCCCTCTTAGCGCCCGCGCGGGCAGGCTCAGCGCTGGAACCGGAACGCCGCCATCTCCAGGGGCTCCCGGGAATCGCGGCTGCCCTGGGCCTCGCTAGAAATCGGGACCTTCAGCTCGGGCTTCGGAGCGAGCAAGAAATCGGGGTTGTTCGCGGCAGAAAAGACCGGCGCCATGTGTATGTCGCCAATCCAGTTCAGCTGGGCGACCTGCGGGGTTGCGCCCTCCACGGCGACGAAGGGCGCCGCCGCCCGGTCGGCCTGGTTCTCGGCACCGCGGGTCGAGAAGACCGGCTTCATGGGATCGGCCGCGCCAGAGGCAACCAGGGCCTCGGGGATCGGGCGCGGGGCGGCAGGCTCCACGGCCGCCACACCCGGGGCGCCGCTGGGCGGCACAGCGCCGCGATTCCGAAGGCCGACGACCGCAATGATGCAGGCGGCGGCGGCCAGCCCCCAAAGGATCGGGGCCTGGCGCCACGTGCGCGGCGCAGGGAATTCCACCGCGTACCCTTCCGGCCTTGCCGCGGCGGATTCTACGAGCTGCTCGGTGAGCATCGAGCACGCCTTCTGCATCCTGCAGTACTGGTCGTAAACCCTGCGGCGCTCCGGCCGGGCGCCCACCTCGGCCTCGAGCCTGAGCGCGTCCTCCTGGCTGATCTCGTGGTCGACGTATAGGTTGAGGAGTTCTATGAATTCGCGGTCGTTCATTTGAAGTCGTCGCCCAGCTTCGAGCGCAGGCTCTCGCGCGCCCTGGCTATGCGACTTTTTACGGTTCCCACGGAGATGCCGAGGATTTTGGCGATTTCCTCGTAGGATTGGTTCTTGATGTTTCGCAAGATGAGAATCTCGCGGTGTTTGGCGCCGAGGCGTTCCATGCCGCGGCCGATCCGCGAGACGAACTCACGCGTGACCGTGATGTCGTCGGGCGTCTCGACCTCCGCAGGAATCATCTCGGCAAGAGTGGCTCCGTTGTCGCCGCCCACGGGGGCGTCGAGCGAAACGGACTTGTCGCGCTTGCGGCGCCACCAGTACCAGTACCGGTTGCGCGCAAGGTTTGTCGCTATCTGGTAAAGCCAAGTCGAGAAGGCCGAATCCCCCCGAAAGTTGGCCAGACCCCTATGCGCCCTGATAAACGCATCCTGGGTAACCTCTTCGGCGTCCTCCGCATTGCGCAAGAGCTGGTGCACCATCGAGTAGATGCGGTCCCAGTACCGGGACACCATCTCGTCGAAGGCGGATGCGTCCCCGCTCTTAAAGCGATCTACTAGAACGCGGTCCATGGCCACCTCATGAGCTTTGGTCGACATTCGGTCTTCCATGCTCTGACGGGCATATTTGTGAATTGTTCCCAAGGATCTAGATGGAGATGGGCGGATGAAACAAATGCGCTCGAGGCCTCCGGTCAACGCTTCGGCCCCAGATAGGCCGGAATTGCACGATGGACTGGACAGTCTTTGAGCCAGATTGATCCTCCCGGCCGTTCACATCGATCATTTTGCAATCGAATCGTTTGGACTTTCCGGACGTTTTCCCAGATCCTCAATGCCCTTGGTTTCGCGTCCCGCCAATGCTTCCCATTGTCGATTTCGAGAATAGCCTCGCGGTGGCCGCATTCGTGCGGGCGAGGTTCCGGGCGACGTATCCCGCAGCCAGCGACGCCTGGCTGCAGCAGGTGTTCGACGACGCCGAATCCCTGTTCGCCGGGAGGCACCCGGCCTACGCAAGGAACGACCTGCGCTACCATGACTTACGCCACACGCTGATGGCAGTGGTGTGCATGGCGGTCCTGCTCGAGGGCCGCCACGGGGCCGGCGACGGCGTGCCCCTCGCGGCAAGGGACTTCGAGTTGGCGATCGCCGGGGTTCTGCTGCATGACACCGGTTACCTGAAGCTGAAGAGCGACACCGAGGGGACGGGGGCAAAGTACACATTTTGCCACATCCTAAGGAGTTGCGCATTCGCGGCTTCCTTCCTGCCCGAGCGGGGCGCGACGGATGTCGAGGTCGAGAACGTCCTCTCGGCGATCAACTGCACGGGCCCGAATTCCGAGATCAGCCGCCTCCGATTCCGGGATCCGGTGAGCCGGTTCGTCGGATGCGCCCTTGCGACGGCGGACTACCTCGGACAGCTGTCTGACCCCCGGTACCCCGACAAGCTCGGCGAGCTTTTCCGGGAGTTCCGCGAGTCCGACGACTTCACGCACGTGCCCGCCGAGAGGCGCGTTTTCAGGTCCGAGAACGACCTGATCTGCCGCACGCCCGGATTCTGGATCAACTTCGTGAAGCCGAAGCTGAACAGCGACCTGCAGGCCGTCTACCGCTATCTGGCCAGACCCTTCCCTTCGGGCAGGAACGCCTACCTCGAGGCTGTCGAAGCAAATCTCGCAAGGATCGAAAGGATGATCGTCGCGATCAACTCGGGTGGCAAATGAGTTCCCCGCGGGTGGCCCTCGACGGGCGCGCCACCGCCGGACGCCGGGTCCGTTTGGTCTTGCCGCAAGTGGCGAATCCCCCGTACAAACTGGCACTTAACTCGTTCCTTGGGAGGTTTGGCTTTCTAGGGCTTTTCACGTTTTCGGGCGGCGCAAATCGGCTCTCCTGGCGTGCGGAAGCCGGCTGAGAACAGCTTGTTAGGCGAACAGCCGGGCCGCCCTGGCAGCGGGTTAGGGACCGCAACACTGGGTTGGTAGCTCAACGGTAGAGCAGTTGCCTTTTAAGCAATTGGTTCTGGGTTCGAATCCCAGCCAGCCCACCAACTTCTCCAAGAGCAAAAGACACCGAATGCATCGTCTAGTGATAATCGAAGACCAGACGGCAATCCGCGAGATGCTGGTCGAGATACTTGCCAGTGACACGAGCTACAAGCTCGTGGGCCAGTGCGGCGATGGCCAGATGGGGTTGCGGATGTGCCTCGAGCTGAAGCCGGACCTCCTCGTCCTGGACGCCATGCTCCCGGGCCTCAACGGGGTGGACCTGCTGCGCCGGCTGACCAAGCGCCTTCCCGCGCTCCGCGTCCTCGTGTTCTCCGGGCACGAGAACCCAGTCATCGTGCGCCAGATGCTCGAGGCGGGGGCCAGGGGATTCGTCGAAAAGACGGCCGGGATACAGGAATTCAGGAAGGGTTTGGCGACCATTGCGTTGGGCGGCACCTACTTTGGGCCCGCGGTCGCGAGCGTTCTGAGGAATGTCGTGGCCCACCCGGAGACGACCGGCTCGCGGGATTTTCTGACCGAGCGCGAGCGCGAGGTCCTGCAGCTCGTGGCTGAGGGCCACAGCACCAAGGTGATCGCATCAAAGCTCGGAATCAGCGCAAAGACCGTGGACAACCATCGGACGAACCTGATGCGCAAGCTCAACATCCACGATATCGCCAGCCTCACCCGGCACGCGCTCGAGAGCGGCCTGCTCGACAACAAAAGCCGCTCGTGACACCCGATCTTAATTCCTTGCGGCAATCAAAAGGTTGTCAAAGGATGAATGGTTCCATTTTCACTCGCATACGGACGTTTAACCACAAAATGAAACTAGCCTCCAAGTCGCTCTGCATCGTAGCCGCCTTCGCCGCCCTCCTATCCGGCTGTTCCAAGAAACCGGTCCGCCCCAATCCCAGTGAGACGGCGCTAGGGCCCCAGACTGGAGGCGCTGCGCTGACGCCCACGGAGGTCCCGACGGCGGCCGAGCCCACCTCGGCACTCGAGGCCCGCGGTCCCGGAGTCATCGAGGACAAGGACACGATCCGCGGGCTCCTGCAGCCCGTGTACTTCGACTTCGACCGCTACAACGTGAAGCCCGGCGAGCGCGCGAAGCTCCAGGCCGCGAAGGACTATCTCGACAAGCATACCGACCAGCGCCTCCTCCTCGAGGGCCACTGCGACTGGCGCGGGACGGCGGAATACAATCTGGGGCTTGGCGACCGCCGTGCCAACGCCGCCAAGAAATACCTGATTTCGATCGGCGTCGCCGCCGACAAGCTCGAAACCCTCTCCAAGGGCTACGAGGGCGCCGCGAAGAACGCCGACGAGGCGACGATGGCCCACGACCGCCGAGCCGAGATAGTGATACTCAAGAAGTCGTAACGCCGGACAGGATACGCTTCGCGGTCTCTACGCCCTTCCTCATCACGTCGAGGTTGAAGCTCTCGTTGGGCGCGTGAAGGTTGTCCTCGGGCAGGAAGAGCCCGAGCATGACGGAGTCCATCCCCGTCGCCCGCTTGATCGCGGGTATGATGGGCACGCTCCCGCCCTCGCGCAGGTACAGCGGCGGGCGCCCCCACACCGCCTTCACGGCGGCCTCGGTCGCGCGGAAGGCCCTCGCGAGCACGGGGGACTGGTCCGCCGGGGTGTTGGGCCGGCCCGGCGGCACGACGACATAGGGGTCGCCCTTGTGCTGGTCCACGAAGTCGATCCTGACGCCCTTCGGCGCCCGCGCGCGGATCGCCTCCATCACGATCCGCTTTATCCTGTCGGGCTCCTGGTTCGGCACCAGCCGGCAGCTGATCTTGGCGAACGCCTTGCTCGGGATCACGGTCTTCGTCCCCTCGCCCTGGTAGCCGCCGCCGATCCCGTTGAACTCGAGCGTGGGCTGGAAGCGCACGGCCTCGAACGGCGAGAACCCCGGCGGGGTGTAGAAGGCGTCGATCCCCAGGAAGTCCATGTAGGCCTTGCCGTCGCCGTCGAGCTTTGCGAGCTCCGCCCGCTCCCACGGCTCGACATCGAGCACGCCGTCGTAGAATCCGGGAACGTCGACCCTGCCGTCCGGCGTGTGGAGCGATGCGCAGATCTCGGCGAGCGCCTGGATCGGGTTGCGAAGCACGCCGCCGTGCAGGCCCGAGTGCAGGTCGACCCTAGCCCCAGTCACATGGAGGTCGAGCAGCGCGAGCCCGCGCAGCCCGCACGTGATCACCACCTGGTTCTCGTTCGGGAGGGCGGTGTCGGACAGGTAGACGAAGTCGGCCTGCCTCAGGCGGCCGGCGTGCGTCGCAAGGAAGCCGGGGAAGCTCGGGCTGCCCATCTCCTCCTCGCCCTCGATCAGAAAGGTGATTCGAAGCGGGAACCCCGGGTTCCCCTCGAGAAGCTGGGCGACCGCGGCGATGTTGGTCATGAGCGGCCCCTTGTTGTCGGCGGCGCCGCGCCCGTAGATCCGGTTCCCGATGACCGTCGGCTCGAATGGGGGCGTCTTCCAGAGGCTGAGCGGGTCCGCCGGCTGGACGTCGTAGTGGCCGTAGATGACGACATGGGGCCAGGCCGGGTCCCCGCCCCTGCTCGCAAGGATGATCGGGTGGACGTCCGTCTTCACGACCTCGACCGTGAAGCCCATGGAGGCGAGCAGGTCGGACACGAAATTCTGCGCGCCGCGCAGGCCCTCCTTGAATCTCGAGTCTGTCGAGACGCTCGGGAAGCGGATGAATTCCTTCAGCTTTTCAACGGCATCGAACATCCGCACACCTTGCTGCATGCGCCGGCGCGTGCCAATCCCGAAGCGGCGCGGCCGGCCGCGGTCAGTGCCTGAAATGCCGGATCCCCGTGAACACCATGGCGATGCCGCGTTCGTCGGCGGCCTTGATGACCTCCTCGTCGCGGATCGATCCGCCGGGCTGGATGGCCGCCGTCGCTCCCGCGTCCGCCGCCGCGACCAGCCCGTCGGCGAATGGAAAGAGCGCCTCGCTGACGACGACAGAGCCCCGGAGGTCGAGGCCCGCCTCGCCCGCCTTCCAGACCGCGATGCGCGAGCTGTCGATGCGCGACATCTGGCCTGCGCCGATCCCCAGGGTCCGCTCGCCGCGGCAGTAGACGATGGCGTTCGACTTCACGTGCTTGCAGACCTTCCAGCCGAAGATCATGGAGTCCCATTCCTGCTGGGTGGGCTGCCTTCTCGTCACGACCCTGAAGCGCGACGGGTCGTCGAGGATCCGGTCGCGGTCCTGGACGAGCACGCCCCCGATGACCGAGCGCAGTTCCTGGAGCGCCTCCGCGCCGATGCCCTCCTTGGCCACCATCAGCCGCAGGTTCTTCTTCTTCCCAAGGATCGCCAGCGCATCCGCCCCGAAGCGCGGGGCGATGATGACCTCCGTGAAGATGTCGGCGATGAGGGACGCAAGCGCGCCGTCCGCCGTGCGGTTTGCGATGACGATCCCCCCGAAGGGGGCCTGGCGGTCGGTCGCGTACGCCCCCTCCCAGGCCTCGGCCAGCGTGTCTGCGCTGGCGAGGCCGCATGGGTTCGTGTGCTTGAGGATCGCAACCGTCGGCCGTTCGAATTCGCCGATGAGGTACGTCGCGGAGGTGATGTCGAGGACGTTGTTGTAGCTAAGCTCCTTGCCCTGGAGCTGCTGGTAATGCTCGTGGAACGTGCCGTAGAGGGCCGCCTTCTGGTGCGGATTCTCGCCGTACCGGAGCGACTGCGCCTTGGCCCACGACAGGCTTAGCCGGGCCGGGTACCCGGCGAGCGCCTCGAGGTCCGGCGCGCCCTCCTGCGACTCGAGATAGCGCGCGATAGCGGCGTCGTAGGCCGCCGTCCGCTGGAAGACCTTGAGCGCGAGCCTGCGCCGCAGCGCCGCGAGGGCGGCCGCCTCGCCGCCGAGCGCCGAGAGCACCGCGGCGTAGTCGGACGGGTCGCAGACGACCGTCACGCTCTCGTGGTTCTTGGCGGCGCTCCTGAGCATCGAAGGGCCGCCGATGTCGATGTTCTCGATCGCCTCCGCGAGCTCCACGCCGGGCCTGGCCACGGTCTCCTCGAACGGGTACAGGTTGACGGCAACGAGGTCGATCAGCCTGATCCCGTTCCTCTCGGCCTCCGCCATGTCCTGGGGCTCGCCCCGCCGGCAGAGCAGCCCGCCGTGGATCTTGGGGTGGAGGGTCTTCACCCGGCCCCCCATGATCTCCGGGAATCCGGTGTGCCGCCCGACCTCGGTCACGGGGATCCCCTTCTCGAGGAGCGCCTTGGCGGTGCCCCCCGTGGAAAGGATCTCGTAGCCGTGGTCCCTGACCAGCGACGCCGCGAATTCGGCCAAGCCGCGCTTGTCGCTGACCGATAGTAGGGCGAGCTTCATGCTTTAAAGGTGCGTTATTGCGCCCATGCGGGCGGCTCATCAAGTGCAAAGCCGCTTGCGGAGGCGCCCAAGCGGGCTCTCCTTGTTGTCGTGCCCTGCGCCTCCTCACGAGAAATCCCCGGTCTGACCGCCCGGCTTGAGAAGCTGGTCTACCATCACGGCGGCGTGAGCCTGCCCGACGACCGGCCGCATGCGTTCGTCTATTACATCACGATCCGGAACGCCTCGGACACCACGGTCGTCCTGCTGGGCCGCAAATGGGTGATCGACTACGTCGACGGCACCCGGCAGGTCGTCGAGGGCGACAAGATCGTGGGCGAGACGCCCCGGCTCGCCCCCGGCGAGGAGTTCTCCTACAACAGCCACCACATCACCGGCTGCAACGCCCGCGTCCAGGGATGCTTTCACGGCGTGGACGAGGCCGGCGCGAAGGTGCACGTGATGCTGGCGCCCTTCGACCTTGTCATCCCCGGAAGATGAGCTCCCCGGGGCGCCAGGCGCTTGAACCTGCGGGCCAGACCCTGCTAGACCCGGGCGACGAATGAAGCTCATTGACCTGAACCGCGATGGCGGCATAGGCGCCAACTCGCTGTTCATCCAGCTGGGCGATCTCAACATCCTGGTCGACTCGGGGCTGCACCCGAAGAAGGTCGGGCGCACGGCCGCCCCCGACCACGCGCCGCTCCGGGGGGTCAGCCTCGACCTGATCATCGTCACCCACTGCCACCTCGACCACATCGGGAGCCTTCCGGTGACGATGAGGGAGCACCCGAACGCCCCGGTCATCATGACAACCTCGAGCCGGATGCTGGTCGAGCGCATGCTGCACAACTCGGTCAGCGTCATGATGCGCCAGCGGGAGGAGGAGCACATACCGGACTACCCGCTCTACACCCACGAGGAGGTCGACCGCTTCGCCAGGCGCCTGACGGGCGTCCCCTTCGGGCAGGCGAAGAAGTTCAGGGGGATGCGCGACGAGGTGGAGATCGTCCTGCACCACGCGGGCCACGTGGCCGGGGCCGCGGGCGTCGAGATCCGGCACAAGCACCGCGCGATCTTCTTCACGGGCGACGTCCTCTTCGATAACCAGCGCACCTTGGAGGGGGCCAAGTTCCCCGCGGGCCATTTCGACACCCTCGTCACCGAAACCACCCGCGGCCTGACGGAGCGGCGGCTTGAGAAGAACCGGAGCGCCGAGATGGCGCGGCTCGTGGGGTCCATCAACGACACGATCCAGCGCGGCGGCTCGTTCCTCATCCCCGTGTTCGCCCTCGGCCGCATGCAGGAGGTCCTTGCGATCGTCCACGACGCGCGGAAGTTCCGGCGGCTCGTGGACTGCCCGATCTACGGGTCGGGCCTGGGCATGGACCTAGTCGACTATTTTGACGAGATCACCCGCAAGACAAGGCACATCCAGTTCAACCGGGGGGTCGTCAAGGACCTGAAGGTGCGCCCCCTGCCGCGCACCCTAAGGCCCGGGGAGGACCCCCGGCAGAACGCCCTCTACGTCATCAGCTCGGGGATGATGGTGGAGCGTACGCCGAGCTATACCCTCGCCTCGGGCCTGCTCGGCCACGCGGGCAACACGATCGGCTTCGTGGGCTACTGCGACCCCGATACCCCGGGCGGCCGCCTTCTGGCCTCGAAGCCGGGCGACACCTTCCTGTTCGAGACGGCGCATGTGAAGACGAAGGTAAAGGCCCGGGTCGAGAGGTTCGAGCTGAGCGGGCACGCCGACCGCGACGAGCTCCTCCAGTTCGCGGTCCAGACCGGGGCGCGGAGCATCGTCCTCACCCACGGGGACCCGTCCGCGCGGGCCTGGTTCGCGCAGCGCCTCGCCGACCAGCTGCCCTCGGCGAAGGTCCTGGACCCCGAACCCCTCAAGCAGTACCTCGTCTGACCGCCGCCGCCGGTCGGCGGCCCCTCAGCGGGTGGAGACGAGGCCGGCCAGGCGCTTGGCCATCTCGGGCGCCCCCGCCACGTAGATGATCGGCTTCATCTTCAGGTCGAACACCCTCATCGGCAGCGGCTCGCAGTTCAGGAAGACGACAACCCCTCCCGCGGCCCTGCACAGGGGGATCGCGGCGGCCAGGTCCCATATCTTCAGGTTGAAGTCGACCGCCCCGCCGAAAAGCCCCGCGGCGACGTATGCCAGGTGGAGCGTCGCGCTGCCCAGCCCCCGGATCTTGAATTTCGAGAGCACGGCCTCGGCGGCCGGCATCAGCGCCTTGTCGGTCGGGCTGTGTATCCCGACCAGCGTCTCCGGGCCCGGCTCCTCCGTGGAGACGAAGGCCCGCCGCTCCCCGTCGTACATGCCGAATCCCGGCCCGCCGTGCATGAGCATGCGCCGGCTCAGGTCGTAGACGACGCCGTACACCGGCTCCCCGTCCTCGATCAGCGCCAGAGAGATCGCGCAGTAGGGGATTCCCAGCGCGAAGTTGTTCGTCCCGTCTATCGGGTCGAGCACCCAGCCGAACCGCGAGGTCACCGGGACGGGCGCGCCCGCGGGGAGCTCCTCGCTGAAGAGCTGGTCGTCCGCGAATCTCGACCGCAGCGCCTTGAAGATGTTCTCCGAGATCGCGAGGTCGACGGCGGTCACCCTAGTCCCGTCGCTCTTCCAGCGGCTCTCGGCGCGGCCGAACTCGGCGTGCAGGAGACCCGTCTGCGCGAGCACCGCGGCCTTCGCGGCCTCGATCCTCGAGGTAAGCTCGGCCGGGCGAGCGCTCACGGGTAGTCGTAGAGCCTGGGGTCGCGCACCGGGGCGCCGCGGCGGCCGCGGAAGCGGTGCCTGGCGGCGCCGGCGTCGGGCGCCGCGGGCCGGTCCTCGCCGGCATCCTCCGGCTCCCCACCCAGGCTGTCCTCGAGCGAGTCGGGGTCCGCCCCCTCCTCCAGCTTCCGCACGACCTCCTCCATCTCCCCATCGATCTTCTCGCCCGTCAGCTCGGCCATCCGGCGCATCATGCGGCCCAGCGCCCGGGGGTCGTTCTCGTCCACGTTCGAGAACTCCCTCTCCATGGCGCCCATCGCCGCTTCCATCCGGGGATCCTGGGCCGGGTCGGCCCCTCCCGCGGTCTCGGGGCCTGCCGCGCCGCCCGAGCCCTTCTTCTCGCCGGGGCCCACGACCGCGAACGGCGAAAGGATCCTCTGCATCCGGAACGTCGGGTTGTCCGGGCAAGGGGGCACAATCCCTCCTTGCGCGAGGGTCCTCGCGTAGAACTGGTAGATCCGGTTGTTGTCCGGGCAGTAGTACTCGTAGATCGGCATGGCCGGGGCCCAACATGCCACGGGATCGCCCGTTCAGTCAAACTTCGACGCCGCGGGCGACGCCCGGCCCGGGAAAGGGGGTCCGGGGAGGGGGACGTCCGCCGCAAGCAGGCGTCCATGTCTTGGGGGCGCCCTACTCTTCCTTCGGCCCCGGCAATGAAATCGGCACCCATTTGGGCAGGGCGCCCGACTCGGTGTACAGGTACCAAGTGTCGCCCGTCCATGTGTCGATCTTCATCGTCCCGGTGCGGTGGTCGCTCTCCTGGGCGGCCTCCCTTCCGCTCTCGTACCAATGCACCGTGACGACCTGATACCGCCCGTTCAGCGATTCAGTTCGTGGGTCATAGCGCGAATCAAGGCGCTGGCGCGCGCCGCAGCCGGTGAGGAGCGCGACCGCGAGCAGCAGGGGGATTACCGGCTTCATCATTGAAATATGGATACAGAGGCAATGGCGGCCTTGGCGGGCACGATCGTCTCAACACGGGAATCGCATCCGCAGTTCTTGCGAATCGCGACCCTTGGTTCGACGAGAGGATTCATCAGCTGGCAAGATCAGCGAAGTCGGACGCCGTCCACAAGCGGGAAGAAACCCGGGATGCAACGGCCGGCGTCCCCCGCCAAGGCAGGATTGCCATTTTGCGCGGCCCCGGGACAATCCGGCGATGCGAATCCCCCCTGGACTGGCCCTCCTTCTGGGCGCCGCCGCTGCGGCGTCCGCACAGCCCGCCGCGCAGGATCCGGATCAGGCCGCGGCCGACAGGATGCTCGAGCACGTGAGGGTGCTCTCTTCGGACGAATTTGAGGGACGCGCCCCGGGGACCGCGGGCGAGGAGCTCTCGGTCAACTACCTGAAGGCGGAGTTCTCCAAGCTGGGCCTGCTTCCCGGAAACCCCGACGGGACCTACATCCAGGACGTCCCGCTGGTCGGGATCGTGTCGACGCCGTCCGCCTCCTTCGAATTGCGATCGGGCACGCTGACCCCGGCGGTCCTCAACGAGTACATCGCCGTCTCGCGCCATGTCGCGCCTTCCGTCGAGGTGAAGGGCAGCGAGATGTTTTTCGTCGGATACGGTGTCGTCGCGCCGGAGTACGGCTGGGACGACTTCAAGGGCGTCGACGTGCGCGGCAAGACGGTGATCATGCTGATCAACGACCCCCCTGTCCGCGACCCGAACGACCCGACGAAGCTCGACGAGAAGATGTTCAAGGGGAAGGCGATGACCTATTACGGCCGCTGGACCTACAAGTACGAGGAGGCCTCCGCCAAGGGGGCCGCCGCCTGCCTCATCGTCCACGAGACCGGGCCCGCGGGCTATCCCTGGGCCGTCGTGGCCGGCAGCTGGGGCCGGGAGAACTTCTCGCTCCGGGCGCCGGACGGCGACGCGGGCCGCGTCGCCGTCGAGGGATGGCTGACGCTCGCCTACGCGAGGAGCCTCTTTTCCGCCGCCGGGTTCGACTTCGACGCGCTCAAGGCCGCGGCCGTCCAGAAGGATTTCCGCCCGGTCGACCTGAACGCGAAGGCGACGTTCGCCGTCTCCAACAGGACCCGCCCCGTCGCGTCGCGGAACGTGATCGCGAAGTTCGAGGGGTCCGACCCCTCGCGGCGCGACGAGTACGTCATCTATTCGGCGCACTGGGACCACCTCGGGCGCAACCCCCGCCTAAAGGGCCACCAGATTTTCAACGGCGCCCAGGACAACGCGCTGGGATGCGCCGGGATACTGGAGATAGCCAGGAGGTTCACCGCGCTGCCGGCCGCCGAGCGCCCGAGGCGCAGCATCCTCTTCCTCGCCGTCACCTCCGAGGAGCAGGGCCTCCTTGGCTCGGAGTACTACGCGCAGCATCCCCTCTATCCCCTCACGAGGACGCTCGCCGACATCAACATCGACGGCATGCAGTACGCGGGGCCCTCGCGCGACATCGAGGACGTCGGCTACGGCAACACCACGCTGGACGAGGTGGCCGCAACCCTCCTGAAGGAGGACGGGCGCGTGCTGCTCCCGGACGCAGACACCGAGAAGGGGTACTTCTACCGCTCCGACCACTTCGAGTTCGCGAAGGTCGGCGTCCCCGCCTTCTACACAAAGTCCGGGCTCGATATCATCGGAAGGCCCCCGGATTACGGAAGGACGCGGCGCGACGAGTACATCGCGAACGACTACCACAAGGTGACGGACGTGATAAAGCCGTGGTGGGACCTGCGCGGGGCGGCGCAGGACGCGGGCCTGCTCTTCCGGCTCGGCCTGCGGATCGCGCAGTCCGACACCTGGCCCCAATGGAAACCCGGCTGCGAGTTCAAGGCCCGGCGCGACGAGATGATGGCTGGGGCCCCGCATTGACGCCGGGCGGGATCGTCGTTGTGCGCATGCCCAACTGCACCGCGCGGCCCGGGCCGCAGCCGTTTCCATGATCCGGTTCGTCATCGTGCGCCTGCTCCAGACGATCCCCGTGATCTGGGTCATCGTCACGGCCACGTTCTTCATGATCCGCTTCGTGCCCGGCGGCCCCTTCACCGCGGAGAAGGCGGTGACGCCCGAGATCATGAGGAATCTCGAGGCGCACTACGGCCTGAACAGGCCGCTCTACCGGCAGTACCTGGACTACACCTGGAGCCTGATGCGCGGCGACCTCGGGCCCTCGTTCAAGTATCCGACACGCTCGGTGAACGAGATCATCGCGGACAAGCTGCCCGTCTCCGCCGAGCTCGGTCTCCTTTCGCTCGGCGTGGCCCTCGGGCTGGGGCTCCCCCTGGGGGTCCTCGCCGCCGTCAGGCGCAACACCTGGATCGACTACGCCTGCTCGTCGGCCGCCATGGTCGGGATCTGCGTCCCGACATTCGTCATGGGGCCGCTCCTCATACTCGTATTCGCCATCCACCTCGGGTGGTTCAACGCGTCGGGCTGGTACGCGCCGGCCGACCGGGTGCTGCCGAGCCTCACCCTGGGCTGCGTGTACGCGGCGTATGTCGCCAGGCTCACCCGCGGGGGGATGCTCGAGGTCCTGAGCCAGGACTACATCAGGACCGCGCGGGCCAAGGGCGCGGGCGAGGCCCGGGTGGTCATCAAGCACGCCCTGCGCGGCGGCCTGACCCCGGTCGTCTCCTTCCTCGGGCCCGCGATCGCCGGGATCGTCACGGGCTCGTTCGTGATCGAGACCATCTTCCAGATCCCCGGGATCGGCCGCGAATTCGTGAACTCCGCCTTCAACCGGGACTACACGCTGGTCCTGGGCACCGTCGTCCTCTACGCCGCCTTCCTGATCGCGATGAACCTCGTGGTCGACATCGCGCTCGTGTGGCTCAACCCCAAGCTCAAGTTCGAATGAACCCCGCCGAGACGGAGCGCGGATATTCGCCCTGGGGCGACGCCTGGCAACGCCTGCGCCGCAACCGCCTGGCACTTGCAGGGGGGGTAATCCTGGTCGTGCTGGCGCTCGCGTGCGCGGCCGGCCCCCTCTTCTCCCAGTCGTACGAGGAGCAGAACCTCGACTTGGGGGCGGTGCCCCCGTCGGCCGAGCACTGGCTCGGGACGGACGTCCTGGGGCGGGACCTCCTTGCGCGGACGCTGTACGGCGGGCGGATCTCGCTCACGGTGGGGCTCGTGGCCACCCTGGTCGCGCTCGTCATCGGGGTGACCTACGGCGCCGTGGCCGGCTACGCCGGGGGCAAGGTCGACGCGGTCATGATGCGGATCGTCGACATCCTCTACGCGCTCCCGTTCGCCATCTTCGTCATCCTGCTCATGGTGTTCTTCGGCCGGAACATATTCCTCCTTTTCTTCGCCATAGGGGCGGTGGAGTGGCTCACGATGGCGCGTATCGTCCGGGGCCAGGTGCTGTCTATCAAGCGCATGGAGTACATCGAGGCGGCGCGGGCCCTCGGCCTCGGCCGAATGCGGATCATCTTCCGGCACGTGATCCCCAACGTCCTTGGCCCCGTGATCGTCTACACGACGCTCACGATACCCGCGGTCATGCTCCTCGAGGCCTTCCTCAGCTTCCTCGGCCTGGGGGTCCAGGCCCCGATGAGCTCCTGGGGCGTCCTCATCAAGGACGGCTCCGAGAAGATGGAGGAGTTCTGGTGGCTGCTTGTCTTTCCCGGCGCCGTCTTCTCCACTACCCTCTTCTCGCTCAACTTCCTCGGCGACGGCCTGCGCGACGCCCTGGACGTCCGGGCGTCGAGGGACTGACCCCATGCAGCGCTTCCTGCCCTACTTCAAGTACCTCCGGAAGGTCCGCGCCACGCTTGTCGCGGGCGTTCTCTGCGGGATCCTTTACGGCGCGGTCGGCGGCCTCGGGATGCCGCTGATGGTCAAGTACGTTATCCCGAGGGTCCTCCTTCCCGATCCGGTGCCCGTCCAGAACGCGGCTCCCAGGGTCCCCCGCTTCCTCGACCTCGACCGGTTCTTCGACCGGCTCCTGCCGCAGGCGCCGTCCCGGCCGGCCGCGGAGGCGCCCGCAGCGCCTTCCCCCGGCCAGGCGGCCGCCAGCCGGCCGCAGCTCACGGCGTGGCAGGTCTGGACCATCGCGATGTGGCTCCCGCTGGTCTTTGCCTTGAGGGGCATCGCCGGCTACCTGAACACGTACCTCATCCAGTATTCCGGCGTCCGCATCCTTGAGGCGATCAGGATCGATTACTTCCGGAAGCTGCAGAGCCTGCCCCTCGCCTTCTTCCACCGCCTCTCCACCGGGGAGCTCATCTCGCGCGGCCTCAACGACACGAACCAACTCCAGAACACGCTGACTGTCATCTCGAACGACCTCGTGAAGCAGCCCGCGACGCTGGTGAGCACGATCCTGGCGGTGGCGGTGCTCGCCTACCAGGAGCAGGGCCTCGTGCTCGTCCTGGTCTGCCTGCTGACCGTGCCAGTCGCCGTCTTTCCCATCCGCTACGTGGGCAAGAAGCTCGTGTCGCGGGCCATCCAGCTCCAGGCGCAGGCCGGGACGATCACCGACCGCTTCTCAGAGAACATCGCGGGGGCGAGGGAGGTGCGCGCTTTCGGCCTGGAGCGCCACGAGATCGACCGCTTCTCCCGGCTGAGCGGGCTGCTCGTGCGGGCCAACATGAAGGTCGTCAAGTACGCGCAGATGCTCACGCCCAGCATCGAGATCCTCTCCGCAATCGGGATCTCGATCACCTTCGCGTACGCCTACCGCTACAACGTCCACAGCGGGAGCTTCCTCGGAATCCTCACCGCGCTCTTCCTGAGCTACGAGCCGCTGAAGAAGCTGGGCTCCGTCAACAACGAGCTCAAGCGCGGCAGCGCGTCCCTCCAGCGGCTGGAGGCGGTGCTGAACGAGCCCGAGACGATCACCGACCCGACCCGCCCGGTGCCCGTCGGGCGCCTGCGCGGCGACCTCGCCTTCGAGAACGTCGATTTCGAGTACAATGCAGGCGAGCCGGTGCTGCGATCGGTCTCGGCCCGGATCCCGGCAGGCACTATCTGCGCCCTGGTCGGCCCGAGCGGCGCCGGCAAGAGCACGTTCGCCAACCTCGTCCCGCGCTTCTACGACCCAGTCAAGGGCCGGGTCGCCGTCGACGGCATCGACGTCCGCTCGCTGCGCCTGGTCGACCTGCGCCGCAACGTCGCCGTTGTCTCGCAGGAGCCGGTGCTCTTCAACGACACCATCTACAACAACCTGCTCCTTGGCCGGGAAGGCGCCACCCGCGAGGACGTGGAGCGGGCCGCGCGGGACGCCCACGCCCACGACTTCATCTCCGGCTTCCCGCAGGGCTACGACACCCAGGTCGGCGAGCGGGGAGCAAAGGTCTCGGGCGGCCAGAGGCAGCGCCTGGCGCTCGCCCGCGCCTTCCTTCGAAACGCGCCCATCCTGATTCTCGACGAGGCCACCTCCGCCCTGGACTCGGAAAGCGAGGCGGCGATCCAGGAGGCGCAGGCCAGGCTCGTGGTCGGCAAGACGGTCCTCATCATCGCCCACAGGTTCAGCACGATCCGGGACGCCTCGCTCATCCTGGTCTTCGACCGGGGCTCCATCGTCGCCAGCGGCGACCATTCAACGCTCTATTCGACGAACGGGCTCTACAGGTCGCTGTACGACCAGCAGCGGACCGAAGCCGTCTGAGGCATCGGCCCCGCATCGATCCATGCCGCAGGCCCCGAGGATCCTCGTCATCAGGCGGCGCTACCTGGGCGACGTGGTGCTGCTGGGGTCGCTATTCCGGAACCTGCGGCTTCACTGGCCCGGGGCGCACGTTGCGGCGCTGGTCGAGCCCCCCTACGCCCCAATCCTCGCGCTCAACCCTGACGTCGATGCCGTGATGGCGCTTCCCGCCCGCGCGCTCGAATGGCCCGGATTCGCCGGGAGGCTCCGGGCGGCGGCCTTCACCCACGTCCTCGACATCGACAACACGGAGAAGACCGCCGTCATCTCGAGGCTTAGCGGCGCGCCGCTGCGGGTGGGGCTCCACCACGGCGCCCACCCGCTGAAGCTCCGGGCCCTCTACACCCATGTCGCGCACGATCCGGCCGAGGTGCACGAGGCCCAGCCCATCAGCGAATACTACCTGAAGGCGCTCGGCCCGGCCGGCGTCCCTGTCGCGACCCGCGAGATCCGCCTCGTCCCGCGGGAGTCCGATGTCGCCGACTGGCGCCGCTACGTCGGCGCCCAGGGAAGGACGCTCCTGGTCCATCCGGGAACGCGCAGCCCGTGGCGAATCTGGCCCGCCGACCGGTTCGCCGCCGTGTGCGACCGAGTCCAGGACGAGCTGGGCGCCCAGGTGGTGCTTGCCGGGGGGCCCGGGGACCGCCGACTCGTTGCGGAGATCCGGGGCCTGTTGAGGACCCACGTCCTCTCGCTTGACGACCCGCCGTCCCTGCCCCGGCTGGCGGCGCTCGCGCGCGCATGCTCCGCGCTCCTCTGCCACGACAGCGGGCCCATGCATGTGGCCGCCGCGGTCGGCACGCCGGTGGTCGCCCTCTACGGGTCCCAGAATCCCGTCCTGTTCCGCCCGGCGGGCCAGGGCCACACGCTTCTCGTCCCCCCCATGCCCTGCACGTCCTGCGTCGCGCCCGATGCGTGCGTGCCCGGCGACTCCTACCGCAACTACTGCGTCCGCAGGCTCACCGTCGACCAGGTCTACGGCGCCGTGCGTGCGGCGCTCGCGCCCTGACGGGAGGTTTGCATCCCGCGCCGGCGGCGTTCAGAACCTGCGTCAGATGACGGGCGAACCCCACAGATTGGGAAAGGTGGCCGAGGACCTGGTGGCATCGCTTCGCCGGATCCCGTCCGAGGATCCGCAGCGCGCGCGCCTCCGGCCCTCGCGCGACCTCGCCGAACTTGTCGACGCCCTGCGGTCGAAGCACGGGATCGGCAGGCCCACCTCCGAGCAGGCGATCCGCGACCAGTGGCCTGGGATCGTCGGCACCGCGAACGCCTCCTATTCCCACGCGGTCCGCATAGACGAGCGCGGCCGGCTGGTCGTCCAGACCTCGCACCCGGTGGTCAGGAACGAGCTCTTCCTGAACCGGGTCGAGATCCTTGAGCGCATAAGGCGGATCCCGGGCTGCGCCGCGATCGCGCGCCTGCATCTCACGCAGGGCTGACGCGCCGGCGAAATTTGGGCTTGCGCCTCGCAGCCCGGCTTTTGAAGTTATTCCCTTGCGTCAGTGGGATCCCGTCATGTTGGGGGTCCCGCCATGGCTGATCCGGCATCCCGCCGGGTCGGAACGGTGACGCCGGCTAAGCCGGGGTTCTTCCCCCGGCGGTGCGGGCGGCACGGGACCCGAGAGGGCCCTCTACAGCCGTGCAACTCAACTACATAACAATGCCAACAGTCGCTAAGCCAGAAATCATCGCAGAGTACAAGATACACGAAAAGGACACCGGTTCGAGCGAGGTGCAGGTCGCACTCCTCACCGCGCGAATCAACCACCTGACCGAACATCTCCGCACGCACCGGAAGGACTTCCACTCCCGCCGCGGGCTCCTGCAGATGGCTAGCCGACGCCGCAAGCTGCTCGATTACCTGAAGAATCACAACCTACCGAAATACAACGAATTGCTGCAGAAGCTGAATCTGCGCAAGTGACACTTTCGCCAAACGGGCGACTCGATTCGCGGGTCGCCCGTTGTCGTTAAGACACTCGAACCAGGTCCGGGGCATTTCCGTTTGCCGCCTCGGCAGGCCCCGCAAGACGACGGGCGCCAAACGGAAATCTCTCGAGCCTCCTTCGAGACCGACGAAAGCAAGACCCGGCCCGCGCGCCGGGCTGCCCACCCATCCCGATTCCCCCGCAGCGCATTTCCTAGATGCGACGGGACCCGACCCCTTAAGAAACAAGAATCCAAGTACATGAATCAGAAACACACCGTCAGCATCCCGGAATACGGGATCTCGATCTCAACCGGCTCCCTCGCGAAGCTCGCCAACGGAGCCGTCAACGTCTCCGTGGGCGAAACCAACGTCTTTGTGGCGGCCACCGTCGCCGCCGGCACCAAGCCGGGACAGGATTTCTTCCCGCTCACGGTCGATTACCGCGAGAAGTACCATGCGGCTGGCCGGTTCCCGGGCGGCTACTTCAAGCGCGAGGGCCGCCCCACCGAGAAGGAGATCCTCACCTCCCGCCTCTGCGACCGCCCCTGCCGCCCGCTGTTTCCCGAGGGCTTCCTGAACGAGGTCCAGATCATCGGCATCCTCCTTTCGGCGGACCAGAAGAACGAGTCCGACATCGCGATGGTGAACGGCGCAAGCGCCGCCCTCGCCATTTCCGACATCCCGTGGAACGGGCCCATCGCCGCCTCCCGGATCGCGATGATCGACGGCCAGTTTGTCGCCAACCCGACGATCGAGCAGATGTTCTCGTCGACCCTCGACCTGATCTACGTCGGCAACGAGAAGGACATGCTGATGATCGAGGGAAGCGCCGACCAGCTGCCCGAGGAGCGCTTCATCGAGGCGCTGGAATTCGCCCACAAGGCCATCCAGCCGATAATCAAGGCAATCCGGGATCTCGTCGCCGTAGCCGGCAAGCCAAAGGCGACGTTCCCCTTGGTCGGCGCAACGCCCGAGGCTCGCGCGATCATTGAGCGCGTCGCGGGGCCCAAGATCCCGGATGCGATATTCGGGAAGGAGAAGGCCGTCCGCTCCGCCAACATGGCGGTCATCAAGGATGAGACCAAGGCGGCCCTCGTCGCGGAGCTCGGCGAAGGAAAGTTCACCGATGTCGACCTCAACGTCGTCTTCGAGGACCTCCAGTACAAGGCGTACCGCAAGACCGTCCTCGAGCGCGGCGTCCGCTCTGACGGCCGCGACGCGAAGAGCCTGCGCCCAATCTCGTGCGAGGTCGGCGTCCTTCCGATGGTCCACGGCAGCGCCCTTTTCGAGCGCGGCGACACCCAGGGCCTCGTGATCACGACGCTCGGGCCGACCAAGGAGGCCCAGGACATGGACGGGCTGACGGGCGGAGCCACATCCAAGAGCTTCATGCTCCACTACAACTTCCCGCCGTTCTCGGTGGGTGAGACGGGCCGCTTCGGGTCGCCGGGCCGCCGCGAGGTGGGCCACGGCGCGCTCGCGGAGCGCTCCCTCGTGCCCGTGCTCCCCCCGGAGGACGCATTCCCCTACTCGATCCGCGTCGTGTCGGAGATCATGGCCTCCAACGGCTCGACCTCGATGGCGTCTGTCTGCGGCGGCTGCCTCTCGCTGATGGACGCCGGCGTCCCGATCATCGCACCGGTCGCGGGCATCTCCTGCGGCCTGATGACCGACAACGCCGCCGACGGGTCCATCTCGAAGTGGGTCACGATCACCGACATCATCGGCGAGGAGGACCACTTCGGCGACATGGACTTCAAGCTCGCCGGGACGACCAAGGGAATCACGGGATTCCAGCTCGACCTGAAGATAAACGGCCTCCCGATCGAGATCGCAAAGGCCGCCATCCTCCAGGCCCGCGACGCGCGCATCGAGATCCTGCGGAAGATGCTCGCCGTCATGCCGGCGCCCCGCGCCAGCCTGAGCAAGTACGCTCCCCGCATCCAGACGATCCAGATCGACCCCGAGAAGATCGGCCTCCTGATCGGGCCCGGCGGCAAGACCATCCGCCGCATAACCGAGACGACGGGCGCGCAGATCGACATCGCCGAGGACGACTCCGGCAAGGTCTACATCTACTCCAACAACGCCGAGGCCATGGCCCGGGCGATCCAGGAGATCGACGGACTCTGCGGCGGCGGCCCCGGGGGCGGAGGCGGGGGCGCGCCGATCGAGGTCGGCAAGCTCTACACGGGCCGCGTCACCGGCATCAAGGACTTCGGCTGCTTCGTCGAGTGCACCCCCGGCAAGGAGGGGCTCGTGCACATATCCGAGCTAGCCGACTTCCGCGTGCGCCGCACCGAGGACGTCGTCAAGATGGGCGAGATGATCACCGTCAAGTGCGTCGGGGTCGACGAGCGAACCGGCAAGGTCCGGCTGTCCCGCAAGGCCGCCATGCAGGAGCTCGAGGCGAAGAAGGCCGCCCCCGAGGCGGCGCCCGCCCCCGGCCAATCCTGAGGAGTGAGGCTCCTTGTAACGAACGACGACGGCATCGAGTCCGTCTTCCTCCACGAGCTGGTCCGCGCGCTCCTCGCCGCGGGCCACGAGGCCTACGTCGCCGCCCCGAGGGTCGAGCAGAGCTGGATAAGCTCGGCCAAGTCGCGCCTGCGCCCGGTGCATTCCCGACCCTTCGACTGCGGGCTGGGGTGCCCCACGTGGACCATAGACGGGACGCCGTGCGACTGCGTCAACATCGCGATCGACCACCTGCTGCCCGATATGCCGGAGGCCGTCCTCAGCGGGATCAACATGGGCCTCAACGCCAGCCTCGGCTTCATCCTCGGGAGCGGCACGGTGGCCGGCGCCTGCGAGGGCGCGCTGCACGGGCTGCCGGGAATCGCGCTGTCACAGAGCCTCTCAATCCCCGCCTACGAGAGGCTCAAGCAGGCGGGGGGCGAGCCGGATCCCGAGCTTGCCGCGGTCCTCAAGATATCGGCGGGCCATGCGGCGCGGATCGCCCCGGCCCTCGCCGCCAAGACTCCCGCGCAGAGCTTCATCGTCCACAACGTAAACTTCCCCTGCCCGTGCGGCGCGGATGCGCAGGTGCGCCGGACCGTGCCTGCGCGCGTCATGATCCCGGGGCTCTTCAGCCCCCAGGCCGAGGACGGGACCCACAGGCTTGTGTTCAACCTGGGCGAGGACCTGTCGCCGGAGGGCCCCCTCACCGACCGGGCCGCGCTCGACGCGGGATTCATCAGCCACACGGTCCTCGATTTCTCCAAGCTGGGTTCGATATAGGCGGGCATTTGTGCTTCCTTCATGCCGGCGATGATCGAAGTCCAGCACCTCACGCGGATCTTCCGCACCTACAGGAAGCAGCCCGGGTTCTGGGGCGGCGTCAAGGGGCTGTTCAACCGGACCTACGACGAGATCAAGGCGGCCAATGACGTCACGTTCTCCATCGGCGAGGGCGAATTCGTCGGGTTCCTCGGGCCCAACGGGGCGGGCAAGACGACCACGCTGAAGATGCTTTCGGGCCTCATATTCCCCACCTCGGGGACGGCCCGGGTCGCCGGCTTTGATCCCACAAAGCGGGAGAACGCCTACCGGCGGATCTTCGCGCTCGTCCTCGGGCAGAAGAACCAGCTCTGGTGGGATCTCCCCGCGATAGAGTCATTCGCGCTCCTTCGCGCCATATACGGCCTGCAGGAGGACGAATACCGGCAAACCCTAGACGAGCTTGTCGACCTGCTCGGCATCGCCGACAAGCTGAACGTGATGGTCCGCGAGCTCTCGCTAGGCGAGCGCATGAAGATGGAGCTCATCGCCGCGCTCATCCACCGGCCCAAGGTGCTGTTCTTGGACGAGCCGACGATCGGCCTCGACATTGTCTCCCAGCGGGCCGTGCGGCTCTTCCTGCGCGACTACAACCGGCGGCGCCGCGTGACAATCCTCCTCACCAGCCACTATATGGCGGACATCAAGGAGCTCTGCGAGCGGGTCATCGTCATCCACAAGGGCACCAAGATCTACGACGGCGCCCTGGACAGGCTGGAATCGGGCTCCGACAGCAGGAAGAAGGTCGTCCGGTTCGTCCCCAAGGACGCGGCCTTCCCGGAGCGGTGGCGCTCGCGCTACGGCGAAACCGCGCGCGGCTACGACGGAACGTTCACTATCAAAATCTCCAGCGACGACGTGGTTGCGGTTGCCCAGGAGGTCCTCGCGACGGGCCCGGTCGCCGACATCACGATTGAGGACATTCCCCTCGAGGACGTTATTGCAGAGCTTTTCCAGTCGCGCTAGCGGATTTCAATCCGGCCAGCCAGGCGCGGATTTCCGCATATTCGCTGTGTTTCCATGCGTTCGCGGCCGCCACCGCAGCGGACGACTTCAGAAAGGCGTCAGCGACCCTCGCGAGCGCATTCATCAAATCAGCACGGTCCGGGCGGGTGCCAAAGTCCGTCCCCTCCAGCTGGTCCCCCGTCATCCAGAGTTCGGCGCGCCGCCCCAGCGGATAGGCCTGCCGCCCGCCGAGAAGCGCCTCCTCCTGCAGCATTCGAAGGCTGGATTCGACCAGGTGTTCATGAATGCCGCGCTGGCACGCCCGAAATTCGCCGCGCGCCGCCCTCTTCGCCGCCCAGACGAGCTGTGCCCAGAAATTCCCGCATAGTGCATTGAACTCATTCTCACCCATTGCCGCGCGGTACGGCGCGATCCGGGAATACCGTGCCTCCCACGGCGCACCTCCCTTGATCACCCTCCATCCTGGGGCGACGACGATCCTGAGGTCGGAGACACCCCTCCTCAGGGCGGCCGGCCAGAAGCGCTGAGTTCCGGGCCAGCGCACGGCGGCCATTGCGATCAGAACCTCCAGATTCCGGAGCACCACAAAGTCGGCCTCCAGCGCACCGTCGAAAACGGCGGTGACCTTCACCGACCTCCCGAATGCGTCATGGGAACCACAGGCCCAGTATGGGCCGAGGGCTCGGCAGAACGAACCGTCCCGGTATCTTGCGGGCCGCGTTGTTATTAGGTGATAGTCGTAATCCGACCAGGAGTCGACGGCGGCTCCCTTTTGGACGCGCGATCCGATTTGAACCAGCGCGCGGATGTCGTCCTGGCCGTGGGCCCACGCTGAAAGAGCGGCGTCCCAGCCGTCTTCCAGTAAGCTCATGCTGATTCCGGGAGAGCTTCAGGGTCGCCTGAGGCAGCTCTCTCCGGGGGCTCGAAACGGGCGGCGCCTTCGTTCGCCGGCTGTTTGCGCACCCCGGGCACCACTTCGGCAATCGCATTAACGCGCCGCGACCGCAGCGATATCATCAGCTCCGTGCCATCAATGCCCTGGCCAACGTGCACGGTGCCGTAGTGAAAACGGATAACCTCCCGCGCGAGGAACACCGGCACCGTCGGATATTCCCCCGTGGTCGTCGCCTCGCCCACCTTGATCTGGTCCACCCTCAGCCCGGGATAGGCAATCGTGATAAGGCAGATCGCCTCGTCGTCACGGCCCCGTTGCTGCAATGTGATTGTTATCCGCTGCTCCCGGCTGAGGGGCTCGGTCTGGTCCCTTGTTTCGACGATCTCGTGGCAAAGCCACACCAGCGCATCGTGCAGGTTCTTCCCGTGCCCCAAGATGACAGGGGCCTCCTCGGGAGTGTGCGCGCGCCCGCCGACTTCGTTCGCGACCGATTCCACGACCTGCTTCATGTCCACGCGCTCGGCCGGCAGCTTCGACATTTCGTAAAGAGAGCTCAGCAGCAGCGGCAAGGCCTTCATCCTCTCCAGATCCTGTCTCACCCTCTCGATGAGCGGATAGCCTGGGTCGTCCGACGGCCGTTGGCGGGGAAAATGATGGAAGTAGGTGCTTACCGAGAGCATGGCGTTGGCGAGCTCATGCGAGATCATTATCCCGAGGTCGTGCAGGATCTGGTGCCTCTCGGCCTCCCGTTTCTGGGCCGACGACTCCGCCGTCAGATCGGACTCGTCCCACCAAACCCAGCATCCCCCGGTTTCCGGAATCGGGCCCGCGATGACCCGTATTCGCCCGAATTCGCGCTCAATCCGCCTACCCTCCTGCATGGTCAGGCTTGCGATCTCTCGCACCTCCACCGGAAGGGTCTCTTCGGTCTTCCCTGAGGAGCCGATCACACAGAATTTCGGCCCATATTTCCGGAAGAACCCCACATCCCGCTGCGCGGCAATGGCGGAACTCAGCAGCTTGTGCTGGCCTATGAGCCGTGAAAGGATCTGTACGAGCATTAGCGCGTCGTCGCGGTCCGCGGCTGAATAGGGGCGCCCGTCGGCGCGCGGTCCGAAGCTCACCCATCCATCAAGCACTCCGTCGGCCTCCAGTGGCACGAGCAGCCTAGAATTCCACTCGCCGAGCTTTTGGCGGATCGACGCCTCAACCACCGGATTCTCAACCGAATCCAGCGTGGAGGATTCGACAATCGCGGCATGCTCCTGAAGCCAGCGGACCAGATCATGGTTCGCGGGGCACTCCCAACCTTCGTTGACCGCCACATAGCGCTTTTCGTCACGAAGAAAGACCACGACCTTGGATGAGCGAATTCGAGAGCGCGCCCCGCGTCGAAATTCCTCTATAACGCGGTCCCTGTCTCCGAGGTGGCCGATTGCCGCTGCCATGAACTCGAATTCGTCAAGGGTGCGCCGCCCCGGCTCAATGGATTCCGTGGCCCCGCTATCCGCCCGCCGCGGCCGCCCCTGAAGGACCGTAAGCACCGCCCTCATCTGCGCCAATTCCGCAGCCAGTGGCGCGAGCTTTCGCAATTGCGTCCTGCTCTCCTCATACGAGAGACAATAGGTGTTCTGACGATTCTGCCTTGCCTCCTCAAACGGCACGCTTTGCGGTTCGCCGACGGCGAGCACTGCCGTGTCAGGATGCGCCGGGACCTGCGTTTCGACGTCGCAGATGTCCCGGATCCAGACACGCGCCCCTGGCCGCTGCAGCTCCCTCAGCAGCAGTTCCCCGCGCATCGGAGCGAGCGGCGGAATCGGCAACTGCCGGGCCCAATCCTTTGCCAGCTCCGCGTCTGGCGTCGTTAGGATAAAGGTTGCTGACATGGAAGGGTTACCCGGAATGTTGTGCTGACTTTGCCGCCGTCCACAAAGGCTATTTGTCCATGATGCAGTCTTACAAGGTCGGCGGTGATTGCGAGACCTAGGCCGATTCCACTCGTTTTGTTGCTTGTCGTAAAGGGCTGGAACAGCCTCTCCCGGACTTCATCGGGTACCCCCGGACCGTTGTCTGTCACTTCGAGGACCACCGACCCGATCCCAGCCTTCGTACGAACGCCCACCTTTCGTTCCCCCTCATTCACCGCAACAGACTGAATGGCATTCATTACCAGGTTAAGGATTATCTGCCGTATGTAAGCCCGGTCTGCGGTTATCTCGTCAGGTTCCGCCTCCAGGGTGCAGCTGAGATCCACCGATTCGTCTAGGGCCTTGGGGCGGACGAGTTTGACGCTTGTCTCCGCGACTTCATTCAGCCGCAAGCTTTCAAAATGGGGCTGCTGTGGCCTCCCAAGGTCCATCAACCCACTGACGAGCCCCTCGATGCGTTCGATCTCCGCCGGCACTAGCTCTATCAACAAACGTCGGAATTCGGGGTCTTTGAAGCGGTCCTTTGCCGACTGGGCGATGGTCTTGAGGGTCACGAGGGGATTTCGGATCTCGTGGGCGAGGCTCGCACCCAAGAGACCGGCGGTTCTCAGCTGCTCAGATTCGCGGGCATGTTGCGTGAGGCTGATCCGTGAAAGCGTATTCTCAATGATCGTGGCCCACTCCTGAAGAAGTCTTATTTCATTCCAAGTAAACGGAATACGATCCCAACGGGTCGAAAGCGTAACGATGAAGGGAACCAGGCCCCCGTCGCTTGGCGCGCAGATCATGACGCCAAGGCCGTGCTCTCGCATGAAGGCCGAGAGTTCCTTGCGCCCTTCCGCCTCACGTTGGCGCTGAAGGCTCTCCGGCGTCGCCCACTTCAGCCGGAGGATTTCCAATGCCGCGGGGGAGGATGCGGGAAGCATGAACTGCGGGCAACTGTAGGCCTCGTTCCCCCCATTGAGGAAATAGGCGTGTTCACTCCGGGCCCATGTTCCGAGGATCCCGCTGAAACGCTTGAGCAGCACGTCAGGGTCGTACTCGTCCCTTCCAGCTGCAAGAATAGCCGTCCGAAACGCCTCCGCTTCCCGATCCCCGCCCAGTTGCGTCGCCCTGATTATCTGCACGTTGAACTTCTCGAAGACAACCGTGATTAGAAGGGCGCAGAAAACCACTACCAGAGGCCGGGGCACCAACTCGGGATCGACCAGCATCGCGAGGCCGATCAGCGCCGCGACAATGCCTAGGGAAAGGCCGACTCGAAGCCCCGAACGGAAAAGGTGCCGGGCATCGAATACCTTCTGGGTCGTGATTCCCCACGCTGTAAACGTATAGAAGACGAGGATCACGATCGGAATCAGATGCGGGAGCGATGGTTTGCCGAGAATCGGCCCGAGGGCCGAAAGCGCGACGCTCACGAATCCCGCTGCGGTTCCGCCCAACAGCAGCATTTGCAGTTCGATCTTCTGGATGCCGACTTGCTTTCGCAGGCTTGAGAGCGTCTGCACAAGAATGATCAGATAGCTGCCTCCTAGCACCAGAATGTAGGCGGTCCATCCCGGTCCGGTCGTCTGGTGTTCCCGGGTCGACTCGGCCGGGATGAAATAATGCGAAAAGCAGAGGGCAGCCATGACCAAGCCCAGTGCAAGCCAGGCCCAGCCGTCCCGCACGCTGCACCAGCCGAAATCACTGCCTTTTGCGCAGTCCTTTATGAGCCACAAAAGGAATGGTACAAACGCGCCGATTGCCGTCGTGACTCGAAGCCAAAGAACCGGATTTGGGTTCGCCGGGTCGGTGAGCCATGCGAGGCTCAGGAGCCACGCCGCAACATCGACCGAAGCTAAAAAGAAAGCACGGTTGATCGCCCGTTTTGGATTGGCGTACATCACGCCACATCCAACGCCCAGGCACGCGACAAACGCGATGAGGTTGGTTGGATTCATGCCCGGCTTAGCACCATTGAAGCGTTGGTCCCGCAAAGACCGTGCGCGTTCACGAGGGCAACCGTGCAGCCTAAATCCCGGGCCTGAGCGCTGAGATTCAGGGGGCATTCGGGATCGGGAGTTTCCCAATTCACGGTTGGGGGAACCCGGCCTGTCTGAATTGAAAGCGCCGCGCTTGCCACTTGGATGCTGCCGGCCGCCCCCAAGGGATTGCCGATGGCGCCCTTCAGCGAGACCGTCGGAATGCTTCCAAGTCTTTCCCCGAAGAAACGGGCAAGGCAGCCGGCCTCAACTGCGTCGATCTCCTTGTGGCCCGGGCCCCAAGCATTAATCAGGTCGACCGAGGCGGCTCTGAATTGGGCGTTCGCGAGCGCCATCTTCATGCTTGAAGCCAATCCGTTTCCCGCGAATCCGACGTCGTCGTTGGCATACGCATACCCACCCACCCATGCGTAGGCCGGCCGAGGGCTTTCCTCGCACTCAAGGAGGATCACACAGGCGCCCTCGCCGATCACCCCGGTGTTCCGCCACAAATCGAACGGCCGGCCCATTTCGGACGGCTTCCTCGAGTTCCGAGGCGACAAATTGGCGAGGCCCAACTCTAGCATCGGTTGATGATAAATCGGCGCTTCGGTTCCGCTGCAAAACGCAATGTTGGCCTGCCCGCTGGCGATCATCTCCGCGCCATGGCCGATTGCGTCCAGCCCTGCGCAGCATGCGCTTTGAAGTGCGATTGTGCGGCACCTTGTTTTCAGGACCTTCGCGATTGCACTAGCTATCGCACTCGGCGCTGCCTCGTATAGTGCGCCGGGCAGCGCATGCCTGGGTCCCTTGTTCACCACTCCGGCAACCATCCGATAGGTAAGCTCCGGATCGGGCAGCGAGCTCCCGTTTACCACAATCGGATTGGCTGCATGCAATTCATCCGCGGAAATCCCAGCGTCTGCGAGCGCCAGCACGGCGCCGGCGATGGCAAACTGGGTCTGGCGCGGAATCCTTTTCGGGTTCCCGGCGTCGGCGACCCATTCGCCCAGGTGAAAATCGAGAATCTCCGCCGCAACGAACTCTACGGGCCCGCCTCGCGGGTCCATTCGCGTCACAACCCGCGCGCGGCTCAAATTCTCATTGATGCCGCAGAAGAAGCTTTCGCGGCCGATTCCCGCAGGTGTGACCGGGCCGATACCGGTTATTTTTACGCGTCGGCGCATATTGTCTCATATCGTCCGGGCGCGATCAGACCCAGCGGGTCGAAGGCGGCCTTCAGACGCTTAACAACGGCCTCGGCCCCAGGCGGCGCGGGCGTGTTGATGTCCAGGCGGTACGGCGGAAACCCGGCGTTCCGCAGTTCCCGCACGATCGCGGAATTCGCGGCATGTGCTTCCAACGCCGCCGCATCGTCAAAGTGAAGCGTGTAGATTGTCAGTATACTGCGGCAGTCGAGCAGGATCCACGTGAACGCGCAGTCATTCCATCGACTCTGAACGATGCCCTCGGCTCTCTTCGCCTCGGCCGCATCGAACGAGGAGACGGCGTTGCCATAGATTGCTCCGCGGCTGGCAAGATCCGGGTCTCCACTGTCGTAGCCGTCGAGGGCGGTCATCCCCGCGTCGCTCGGCTCGCCCCAGGTCAGCGCCAGTATCGGCCGCATCGCCAGCAGCCTGGCGGCCAGGTACCGTGCGCCGACACGGCCCAGCCATTTCGCGGTGAGGTCAAGGGTGCGTGCATTGGCCCGCCGTAGAATGACCCCCGGGCCCGCCATGTTCCGCAGCTCCCTCCATGCAGCGTTAACAACGCGCCGGCGGCCATAGAGAGAGACCAAGCCGGTGAACGTGTGTTGCTCCGGGAAGCACCGGTCCACCTCCTCCGGGGTGGGATCGCGATTCCACAGCGCCCGCAGAAGCCCGAAACCGAGACGCTGGGTTCTGCCCGGCTCGGCAACATGGGTCGGGTTCACGATCAGCTCCTGCTCGTACGCGCGCTTAAGCGTGGTTATCAAGGGATTGAAGGGGCCCTGAATTATCAACGCATCTTCCGCCTCCTGGCGAACCCTAAGGCGCAGGCGCGCCGCCAGGACGATTCCGAAGTTGCTCTGGAAAAACAGCTCGTCCGTGGACAGTCCAGCGGGTTGCGGCCTGGACTTGTGGTTGCGGCCTTTGGCAGGCCCCACGACAGTGCCGTCCGGAAGGAGCGCCTCAATTGCGAAGACTTCCTGGTCCCGTTCGCCGCCGTAGCCGATTCCGCGCTCGAGGGCGTTTCCCAGGACACTCGTTGCGCTGCCTGCGCCCGTGACGTTAAAGGTGAGGTCGGGGGCGTGGAGCCGGAGGAAATCGAAAAGCGCGGCCTGGGTGACGCCGGGTTCGATCCTCACGCTTAGGGAGGCCCGGTCCAGGTCGCCGATCGCGTCGAGCCTGCTCAGGTCGAGAACCACGGAGCCATTGCGGGCCGGCAGGTGCGAACCGTAGCCCCAATTGCATCCCCTGCTTATGGGCCAGATCGGCGTCCGGTGGATGACGGCCTCGCGCAGCACCTCGCGCACGTCGCCCGCCGCCGGCGGCCGCAGCCTCCATGGCGTCGTGCGAACGGTCCGGCAAAGGGCCCTGAGGTCGGGGGCGCGTTCGGCCCAGGATCCAAATCTCTCCGGCCAATCGCACTCGAGGTCCTCGGTCAATGTGGGGTTTCCCATGCCCGGTGCCGCGTCGGTCGGTCACTTCTTTGGCAAAGCGGGAAACGAGAGGCTCACCTTGGTGCCCAAGCCGGGCTGCGATTCGATCGCGAACGTGCCGCCGTGCGCGCCCGTGAGGTGCCGACAGATGCTCAGGCCTAGGCCCATCCCGTTCTCCTTGCTCGTGAAGCCGCCGCGGGAAACGCGGTGGATCCGGTCCTCGTCCATCCCGGGACCGTTGTCCGTGATGGTCACAAGTGTTTTCTCGCCCGTCGTCGATATGTCGACCACGGCCCGCGTCGCCCCCGCCTCGATGGAGTTCTTCAGCAGGTTCTGAAGCACGCGCATGATCTCGAACCTCGACCCACGGATCATCGCAGTGTCGGCGCCGGTGATCTTCACCACGCTGTTCCCGAAGAAGATCACCTGCTTGACCTCGCGGGCAATGGCAACCAGGTCGATCTCCGTGAAATCCGAGACCTTCTTCGAGGCCAGCCGCCAGTTCTCGGAAAGGTGGTGGCAGTACTCGGCGGCCTTCTCGACAATGACGGCGTAGTCCGCGATTTTCTTGCCCAGCTCGGGGCTCTGCTGCGAGAGCTTGTGGGCCTCCTCGAGCATCAGCCCCGAATAGCCAATGACCACCGTCAGGGGATTGTTCAGGTCGTGGACGAGCTCGACGGACGCCCTAGCCTGCCAGATCTGCGGCTGATTTGCGTCTATCTCCCTCTTCAGCGCGGCGCTCAGCTCAATGGCGTCGCTTGACATCTTTGCCTGCTGTCGGCGCAGCTGGGCGGCCTCCGCTTGCTGGCGAACGGCCTCGATAAGCTCCGTCACATCCGGCGGCTTGCGCATGTACTGGTTTGCGCCGCGGACCATGGCCTGCTGCGCCGTCGACAGCATCCCGTAGCCCGTGAGAATAATGACCGAGACATGGGGGTCTATCTTGCGCAGCTCCTCAAGCGCCTTTATTCCGTCCATCTCCGGCATCCGGATGTCGAGAACCACAACATGATAATGCTTGTCCCTGATCTTCTTGAGCGCCTCCGTGGCACGGTCTGCCGTCTCCACGGAGAAAGAGCTGGCGAGCGTGTACGCGATCGACTCACGCGGGCCGTATTCATCGTCGACAACGAGAACTCTCCGCAATTGGGCTGCCCCCTCCTTGACCGCTGCAGGTTCGGCGTCCATCAGGCTGGAATAATACCCTTCAGACAGAGCTGGAACATGATGTGTGTTTGCAGAGGTAGGACGCCAGTGTCAAACATCCTCGCGTGAACGAACTTGTTCCAGCCGTCCTTTTTGCCGCGGGAGCCGCGCTGGCGTGGCTCATAATGTGGGGCCGCATGGCGGCCCGCCGTGAGCGCCTCAAGGCGGCTGAGTCGGAGAATGCCCGCCTCGCCGCCGAGTTGGCCGCCGAGCGGGCCGCCCGCGCCGAGCTCGCGTCGGCTAAGGCCCTGCTCGGGGCGGAGCTGGCCGCCGAACGGGCCGGCGCCGAGGCCCGCGTGGCCGAGCTGCGCTCGGCCCACGACCGCCTCAAGGCCGAGTTCGCCGAGCTCTCGGCATCCGCCCTGCGCGCCAACCGCGACGACTTCCTCAAGCTCGCAGAGCAGTCCTTCGCCCTGCTCCACGACAAGTCGGCGGGCGACCTCGCCAGCAGGCAGCAGGCGATCGATTCCCTGGTGAAGCCGCTGCGCGAGTCCCTGGAGAAGGTCGACGCCAAGATAGCGGAGCTCGAGCAGCGCAGGGAGCGCGCGTACGGCGAGCTCGGCCGCCAGCTGGAGTCCCTGAGCTCGGCCCAGATGCGGCTGCACGCGGACACGACCAAGCTCTCAATGGCGCTCAGCACAACGCGGACGGCGGGGACGTGGGGCGAGGTCCAGCTCAGGCGCGTCGTGGAGCTGGCCGGGATGACCGAGCACTGCGACTTCACCGAGCAGCAGGTGTTCAGCGACGAGGCCGGGCGAAACCGGCCCGACCTCGTGGTGTCGCTGCCCGGGGGCCAGCGGATCGTCGTTGACGCCAAGGCCCCGACCGAGGCGTACCGCGAGGCCGCCGCGGAGGCGGACCCCGACCTGCGCCTCGCCAAGCTGAAGGAGCACGCCGCGAAGGTCCGCGGCCATGTCGAGGCGCTCGCCAGCCGCGACTACTGGGCCAAGATCGAGCCTTCGCCGGAATTCGTCGTCCTGTTCCTGCCCGGAGACTCGTTCCTCGCGGCGGCCGTCGAGTCGGACCCCTCGATCATGGACCGGGCGATCAGCCAGAAGGTGCTCCTGGCCACGCCGATGACGCTCGTGGCCCTCCTCAAGGCGGCCGCATACGGGTGGAGGCAGGAGGCGGTGTCCCGCAGCGCCGAGGAGGTGAGCGAGCTCGGCCGCGAGCTCTACAACCGGATCGCCGGCTTCGCGGGGCACCTGGACAGCGCCGGCAAGGGCCTTGCCTCGGCCGTCAAGGGCTTCAATTCGGCAGTGGGCTCGTTTGAACAGGCCCTCCTCCCCGGCGCCCGGAAATTCGCGGAGCTCGGGGCCAAGGGGACCAAGGAATTGGAGGGGCCCGAGCGTGTCGAGGCGGAGGTGCGCGACGTTTCAAAGAGGCGCTGACGCACCGCCAGCATGCACCTCGCCGCCCTGCACATCTATCCCGTCAAGTCGCTCCGCGGGCTGCCGGTCCGGTCGGCGCAGATTGATCACCTAGGCGCCGTCGGCGACCGGCGGTTCCTCGTCGTGGACCCGGCCGGGGTTTTCCTGACCCAGCGGAGTGTTCCCCGGATGGCCCTCGTCGAGGCGTCCCTTGATGATTCTGCGCTCACCCTGCGCTCGGCCGGCTTCGGGGAGGTCCGCGTGCGGCGCGCGCCCGACCCGGGCGCGCGCCTTCTCTCCGTGCGCGTCTGGTCGAGCGAGGGCCTTCAAGCCGAGGATTGCGGTGACGAGCCCGCGTCGTGGCTCGGCGGCGTCCTCGGCACGCCCTGCAGGCTCGCGAGGATTGGGCCTGCCTTCAGCAGGCCGGTGAATGCGGGCCGCGGACGGCCGGGCGACCTCGTCGCCTTCGCGGACGGATACCCGTTCCTGGTCGTGAGCGAGGCGTCGCTCGCCGACCTCAACAGGAGGATCGAGGGGGCGGGAGCCCCGCCGGTCCCCATGAACCGCTTCCGCCCGAACCTTGTCCTTGGCGGGTGCGAGCCCTACGCCGAGGACGCCTGGCCGCGGTTCAGGATCGGGACCGTCGTGTTCCGCGCCGCGGGATCCTGCACGCGGTGCGTCATCACGACGACGGACCAGTCCACCGGGGTGCGTGGCGCCGAGCCGTTGCGCACGCTCGCCCGCTATCGCAGGAACGCGGCCGAGCCCAACCTCGTCGACTTCGGACAAAACCTTGTGCACGAGGTCAAAACAGGCCTGCTTGCCGTGGGGGATCCGGTCGAGGTCCTGGCTTAGGCGGGAACCATTTTCTCGCAGCCGGGGTCACGTCCTTTCAAGCTTCTCCCAGAAACCCCTTCCAGCTTCCCACAAACCCTCCAGCCGAAAATGTCCTCAGGTCCCGCTTGGTCCCAGAAACTTCGCGATGAAATCGGAAAGGCCGTCATCGGCCAGGACGCCGTCGTCGAGCGGCTGCTCGTGGCGCTGCTCGCAAGCGGCCACGTCCTGCTCGAAGGGCTCCCGGGATTGGCCAAGACGTTGCTAGTCAGGTCATTGGCCTCTGCCCTCGGCGTGCAGTTCGAGCGCATCCAGTTCACCCCGGACCTGCTGCCGAGCGACGTCGTCGGGACCATGGTCTTCCAGCCGAAGACAGGGGAGTTCAGCCCCCACCGGGGCCCGATCTTTGCCAACCTGGTCCTCGCCGATGAGATCAACCGCGCGCCCGCAAAGGTCCAGAGCGCCCTCCTGGAGGCGATGCAGGAGAGGCAGGTCACGATCGGCGGCCAGACCCACCCCCTGCCGAGCCCGTTCTTCGTCATGGCGACCCAGAACCCGATCGAGCAGGAGGGGACCTACCCCCTGCCGGAGGCCCAGACGGACCGTTTCTTCTTCAAGCTGCTTGTCGGCTATCCGAGCGCCGTCCAGGAGGCCACGGTGATGCAGCGGTGGGGGCAGGTGACCCAGCAGCCCACGCTGTCCGCGGTCTCAAGCGGCGACGAGCTCCTCCAGCTCCGGTCCGAGGTCGACCGGATCCACGTTTCCCCGGTGGTCCAGCACTACATCCTGACCCTCGTCCGCGCGACGCGCACGCTGGCCGACAATCCGGACATCTCGGCGAGGAAGCTCAACTTCGGGGCGTCCCCCCGGGCGTCGCTCGCGCTTTACCAGGCCGGCCGCGCCCTCGCCTGGCTGCGGGGGACGGACTACGTGTCGCCCTCCCTGGTCCAGGAGCTGGCGCCCGACATCCTGAGGCACCGCCTCGGGCTCACCTATGAGGCCGAGGCCCAGGAGATCACATCCGACGCGGTGATCTCCCAGGTCGTGTCGACGACGCCCGTACCGCCCGCCTGATGCTCCCAGGCAACAGCCAGGTCCGCAACCCGCTGGCGCTCCTCAGGCAGCTCGAGTGGCGGGTCCGCCACGCGGTCGAGAACATCCTGAGCGGCCAGTACCGCTCCGCCTTCCGCGGCCGCGGGATCGAGTTCGACCAGGTCGTCCGGTACCAGTTCGGGGACGACGTCCGGGACATCGACTGGAACGTCACCGCGCGGCTCGGCGAGCCCTACCGCAAGAAGTTCATCGAGGAGCGGGAGGTGACGCTGCTCCTCGTCCTGGAGGACTCCCCCACCCTCGTCTTCGGGTCGGGCGCGCAATCCAAGAGGGAGGCGCTCCTCGAGCTCGCGGGCCTCGTGATGCTCCTCGGGGCGGTCAACGGCGACCGCGTCGGCTTCGTCCACGCCATGCCGGACGGCCCCGTGTTCCGCGAGCCAGTCCGGGGCCGGGGCGCCATCCTGCACGCCGCGGCCTCGCTGATCGGCCGCCCGGCCCCGCCGCTCGGGCAAGCGGAGCCCGAGATTCCCTGGCGTTTCATCGCGCGCGCGGCCCCGAAGCACAGCGTCCTCCTCTGGCTCGGGGACTTTCCGCCGCGGCCCGAGCCCGAGGGCTGGGCCGTGCTCAGCCGGCGCTACCAGACCATGGGATTCCGCGTGGACGACCCGTGGGAGCGGAAACTTCCCGCCGAGGTACCCATCACCGCGTACGACCCCGCCGCCGGCCGCCTGGTGACGCTCGAGGGCAGCCAGGCCGACCGCTCGGCCCACGCCGAATGGCGCTCGCGGCGCGACGCCGCCTGGGAGGCCCTCTTCCCGCGCCCGCTGAGCCGGCTCGTCGTCAGCACCTCGGACGACCGGTTCGACGCGCTCGTGCGGTTCTTCCATGCCCGCATGCGGACGGGCGCGAGCCGCGGCCGCTGGTAGGCCGAGCCAGATGACCCAGCATCTGCTGCACTCCTGGCCGATAGCCGCCTCGAACCTGAGGCTGGCGAACCCCCTCTGGCTCCTCGCCATCGCGGCGCTGCCGCTGGCGGTGTGGCTCCGCGGCCGCGCCCGGGTGCCGGTGCTCCTCGTGCCCTTTGCGGCGGCTTGGCACAGGGCGTCGATCGCGGCCGCGTCAAACTGGACCGCCGGATGCGCGCTCGCCGGCCTGGCCCTCCTGGCCGGGGCGCTGGCGCGCCCCCAGAGGGTCGAAGACAAGCGCGAGGTGCGCTCCCAGGGATTCGACATCGTCCTAGCGATCGACCTGTCGGGCTCGATGCTGAGCGAGGACTACGAGAAGAACGGCGAGCGGATCAACCGGCTCCAGGCGATCAAGCCCGTCATCCAGGCGTTCATCGAGCGGAGGCCCTCGGACAGGATCGGGGTCGTGCTCTTCTCGGGACGGGCCTACACGCTCGCCCCCCTGACGACGAACCACGAGTGGCTCGCGAAGCAGCTCGAGCGGGTGAAGATCGGGCTGATAGAGGACGGGACGGCGATCGGCGACGCGCTGGGGGTCGCGCTCGCGCGGCTGGACCAGTCGAAGCAGGAGGCCAACGGCAAGCGCAAGGGGGCCTTCATCGTGCTTCTGACGGACGGGGCGAACAACATGGGCCTCATCACGCCCACCCAGTCCGCGCAGCTCGCCAAGGCCCGGGGAATACCCATTTACACCATCGGCGCCGGCAAGGACGGGCTCGTCCCATTCCCGGTGTTCGACGACACCGGGAAGAAGATCGGCTACCGCCGGATCCCCGCCGACCTGGACGAGGGCGCGCTCAAGGCCATCGCCGAGGAGACGGGCGGCCATTTCTACAGGGCCGCGGACACCGGCACCATTGAGTCGGCGTTCCAGGCCATCGATTCCAACGAGAAGATCGAGTTCCAGGCGAAGAGCTACCTCCTGACGACCGAGCTGTTCCCCTGGCTTGCCGTGCCGGGCCTCGCGCTCTTCGGCGCGGGCGCATGGCTTTCGCGCAGAAGATGACCTTCGCGTGGCCACATCTCCTATGGCTGCTCGCCGCCCCGGGCGCGCTCCTCCTGTGGGATCTCGCGCGGAGCAGGCGGCTCGGCGGGTCCGTTCATCCCAAGATCCTGCGCGCCGAGGCCGGCCTGCGGAGCGTCAGGCTGTCGGGCGAACCGCCGGCTTCCCTGGCGTCTTCCCGGCGCCGCCTGCTTCTCTGCGCCGGGATCGCCCTGGGGATCGTCGCCCTGGCGCGTCCCCAGTGGGGCCGGCTCGACGAGCCCGTCTTCGACCAGTCCCGCGAGATCGTCATAGCCCTGGACCTCTCGCGCTCAATGCTGACTCCCGACGTCAAGCCCTCCCGGCTCGAGCGCGCGAAGCTCCTGGTGGAGTCCCTACTCGACCGGCTTCACGGCGAGCGCGTCGGGCTGGTAGTGTTCTCGGGGACCGCGTTCCTCCAGTCCCCGATAAGCGCCGACTACGAGATTCTCCGCGAGTTCCTCCCGCTGCTCGGGCCCGATTTCCTTCCGGAGGGCGGGACAAACTACCACGAGCTGATCGACACGGCCGTCGACGCCTTCGGGGGAAGCGCTTCCGCGGACCGGTACCTCATCATCCTTAGCGACGGCGAGGCCACCGACGAGGACTGGCGGGACAGCATGGGGGAGCTCTCCAAGCGCGGAATCCGCGTGATCGGGCTCGGGGTCGGCACCAAGGCGGGCGGCATGATCCCCGACGGCGCCGGCGCGTTCATGAAGGACGAGAACGGGGCAGTCGTCCTGTCGAAGCTCGAGAGCGGGACGCTCCGGGAGCTGGCCAGCGCCACCCACGGCGCCTACCGCGACGCAAGCGAGTGGGTCGACCTGCCACAGTTGCTCGCGGCCACGGTCGAGGAGGGCCGCAGGGGCCGCTTTGTCGAGCACAACACCGTGCGGCTGGTCGAGCGCTTCCAGTGGGCGCTGGCCCCGGCGCTCATCTGCCTCGTCGCCAGCTTCTGTCTCGAGTTCCCGGTCCGGCCGAAATCAAGGCAGATGCGCCTGAGCGGCGCGCCGGAGACCAAGCCGGCCCCTAGCCAGATCGCGGGCGCGGCCGCCGCCGCCGCGATCTTTCTGCTGAGCGCGGGTCTTGGAATCGCAGACAGCGCGTCGGATCCGGCGGCGTCCCTGTCGAAGATAGTGGGCCGCCTTTCGGCCCAGGATCAGCGCAGCGCGCTGGACTGGTCGGAATTCGGCCGCGAAACGGTCACCTGGGGCCAGCACCTGAAGTCCAGCGACCAGCAGGTGCCCGAGGGACCAGTCCGCGACGCGCTCGCGGCCGTGGACATCGGGTCGCATCTCGACCCGAAGGCCTCGGACTGGCCCCGCATGCGCTCCGAGCTGGAGGAGCTCCTGCAGAAGCCGGAGGAAAAGAAGCCGCCGCCACAGCAGCAAAACCAGAACCAGAATCAGGAGCAGCAGCAGGAGCAGCAGCAGGGCCGGAACCAGAACAAGCAGCAGGGCTCCCCTCCCCCGTCGGGGCAGCCCGGCAGTCCGGATGACAGTGGCGGGCGCCAACGGGAGAAGCCCCCCGAGACCGCGAAGCCCGAGAGGCAGAACGCATTCGGCAGCATGGGACAGAACCCCACCCCCCCGCCGGCCCAAGACGAGACCCAGAATGCCATGCAGAAGGTGGGCGGCGCGAGGAGGGACCAGTCAAGGGATCCGGCGCGGGACAATCCCGAGCTCGCCGTGCCCCTTGAGAAGCTGGAGCAGGTGCGGAACAGGGATGCGCCGGGCGAGCTGTTCGAGCTGCTCCGCAAAGGCGAGCCCATCCCTCCGCCCAAGAACACGGGGAAGAACTGGTGAACCGCATGCCCAGGACGTCCATCGCCCCGTTCCTCATCGCAGCCGCGCTTGCGGCCGCGCCGGACCTGCCCGGCCAGTCCGTACGCTGGGACCCCCCGGGGGGAACCCTGCCCGTCGGCCAGGTCTCGCAGTTGCAGCTCATCTTCGACGACTGCTCGCCGAACGAAACCCCGGCCCCCCCCAGGGTGGACGGCCTCCGGATCGACTACGAGGGCCAGTCGAGCAACATCTCGATGATCAACGGCACGTTCTCCCGGAGCGTGTCGGTCACCTACGCCGCGCTCCTCTCGCGGAACCAGGCCGTTGAGATCCCCGCCTTCTCGATCGACACGAACAAGGGCCGGCTCCGCGCGCCCGCGGCCCGCTTCAGCCCGGCCGGCGCCACCGTCGGCTCAGGCGGAATCGCGCTCAGCGAGGCCGCCGCGGCGGCGCTCGCGGCGTCGCCGGAAAGCGTCTGGGCCGGCGAGGTGTTCGACCTCAAGTACGCGATCGACGTCGGCGCGGGATATTACCCGAACTGGGGGCGGGGTTCGTTCGCCTGGGATCCGAGCCCGCTCATCATCGAGGACTGGTCGCAGCCCGAGCCGTTCGAGACCGGCGGGGGCCAGCCGAGGACGGGCCTGTCGTATCACACCCGGGCTTTCGCGCGCACCGCGGGGCGGATCCGGCTCAACCCCACCACGCAGATGGTCAACCTGAGCGTGGGCGTCTCGGGCTTCGGCTTCTTCCAGCAGCGCCAGTACCAGCAATTCGCGGTCACGGGCGCCCCGCCCACGATCGAGGTCCGGCCCCTCCCGCCGGCCCCCGACGGATTCACGGGCGCCGTGGGCGACTTCAAGGTCTCCTCGAAGGTGGTGCCGGTCCACGTCAAGGTGGGAGACCCGGTCACCTGGACGGTCGAACTGTCGGGCTCCGGGAACTGGCCGGAGATCCAGGGGCTCCCCGCCCGGGAAGTCCCCGGCGACTTCCAGGTCGTCCAGCCGAAGCCCAAGCGGACCCAGCCGCAGGGCAAGCTGTTCGACGGGACGCTCGCCGAGGATGTCGTGCTGGTGCCGACGCGGCCCGGCACCTATGAGCTCCCAGCCATGGCCTTCTCCTATTTCGACCCGAAGGTTGGCACCTACCGGGCGATCGAGGCGCCCGGGGGCACGGTAATCGTGGACCCGGCCGGCGCGCAGGCCGAAGGCTCCCCGGGAGCCGCGCAGCCAAACGCGGCCGCCGCGGGCCCGACAATATCCCTGGCCGCGCCGGAGGCAAAGGCGCCGGAGCCGCCGACCGCCGCGCTCGGGGACCCGGTCCCCACCTCGGATCCCGCCCCGGAGCCGCTGCGAAGGCGGACTCTCACCGGCGAATGCGCGGCGCCGTTCGGCCTGCTCGGCCTGTTCTGGATCGCCCTCGCGTACCGAAGCGCCAGGAGGACCGACCCCCTGAACCCCCTCCGGGAGGCCCGCCAGCGGATCGGGGCCACCCTCCAGGCGCTCAGAAGCGCGCCCTCAGCGGACAAGCCCCCGCTGCTTCTCGCGTGGCAGCGCGACACCGCCGTCCTCTGGGGGATCGAGCACGCGGCGCCCCCGGCCTCGGCGCTAGCGGACCCCGCATGGAATGCCCTCTGGACGGAGGCGGACCGGTGCCTTTACAGCGCGGATACCATCCTGCCGGGTGATTGGGTCGCCCGCGCGCACGCCGCGCTTGACGGGAAGAACCTCCCCAAGTTCAGCGCCGCCCGCCTCCTGCTCCGGCGGAACCTCCTTCCCTTCCTGGCCGCCGCCCTGGCCGCCGCTCTCGGGCCCGGGCTCCTCGGCGCCGCCGATCCCGCGGAAGCCTACCGCCGCGGTGACTTCGAATCGGCCCGGATCGCGTGGGGCAGCCAAGTCGCCGCCGACCCGCTCGACTGGTCCGCCCGCCACAACCTCTCGCTTGCGCTCGCCCAGGAGGACCGCTGGGGCGAGGCCGCCGCCCAGGCGGCGGCCGCGTTCGTCCAGAGGCCGGGCGACCCCGCGACGCGCCGGCAGCTCGTGCTCGCATGCGACAGGGCCGGGTTCGTCCCGGAGCCCCTTGAACCCCTCCTCCAGTCCGGCCCGGTGGACTCGCTGGCCCGGCTCCGCTCCCCCGGAGGATGGCAGCGGGTGGGAATTGCGGCCGCCGCCCTTGCGGCGGCCGGGCTGGCGGTCCTCCTGGCCGGCGCCTACGGCGGGCGGAAGCCGTGGACCAGGGCGGCGGCGCTTGCCGCCCTTGCGGTGGCGCTGCTGGCCGGCACCGCGTCCCTTGTCGGATACAGGGCCTACGGAATCGCCGTGGACACCCGCGCCGTCGTCGTCTGGCGGGCCGGCATCCTGCGCTCCATCCCGACGGAGGCCGACGTCTCCCAGAAGACGACCCCGCTGCCCGCGGGAAGCACGGCGGTCGCCAACAAGTCCTTTCTGCGATGGATCCGCCTCGCATTCCCCAACGGCGAGACGGGATGGATACCCCGGAGCGAGGCGGTCTACCTCTGGCGCTCCCCGCCGGAGTGACTACCAAAGGGCGAGGGTCTTCCGCACCATCCTCGCCATCGACTCCTCCGGGTTGAGCGCCGGCACCCCGGCGACGTCCACCCAGGAGAGCGCCCTCGACTCATCCGTCGCGGTCACCGGCTCCGAGGGATCGGCCTTGAGCATGAACCTCAGGTCGTAATGCCAGTGCCCCCGCGCGCCCCCGTGCCCTGGGATCCAGTGGCGGTCCATGTCGAAGAGCCGCGGATCGACGACCGAGATCCGGGCGATCCCGCTCTCCTCGCGCGCCTCCCTGAGCGCCACCGCCAGGAGGTCCGGGTCGCCGTCGGCGTGGCCGCCCAGCTGAAGCCATTTCCCGAGCTTCTTGTGCAGCGTGAGGAGGGTCCGCCGCCGGTCGGGGCTCAGGATCCAAGCCGAACCCGTGAGGTGGCCCGGCGCGCACGAGCGCAGGAGGCAGTCGGGATGGGATTCGACGAATGCTATCGTCTCGTCGGTCGCGAGCGCCTCGTCCCGCGAGAGCGGGCCGCCGCGGTGCGCACGCAGGAGTCCGAGGACGGCCGCGCGGTGCATCGGCTCACGGCTCCTCCTGCCAGATGGCGTCCGCCTCGAACGGCACCGGGGCCTCGAGAAGCGCCCAAACGTCCTCGACCCGCCCCGCAACCGAGAAGAGGGCCTGCAGCCCGGGGGACTTGAAGCGCTCCCTCGTCATCCGCTCGAAGAAGCGCAGAAGGTCGTCGTAGTAGCCGTCCTGGTTGAACACGACGACCGGCTTCCTGATCCGGTTTATGTATCGGAGCGTCATGATCTCCGCGAGCTCCTCGAGCGTCCCGATGCCCCCGGGCAGGGCCAGGAATGCGTCAGCGCGCTCCTCCATCACGCGCTTCCTGTCGCGCATCGACTCGACCGTGACCAGTTCGTCGGCCCCGTGATAGGCGAGCTCGCGCTCCTTCATGAACTCCGGTATCACGCCGACCACGCGGCCCCCGGCGTCCTTCACCGCCCGCGCCAGGGCGCCCATCATCCCGACGTTGCCACCTCCGTAGACAAGGCCCCATCCGTTCGCGACCATCGCGCGGCCGACATCCTCGGCGGCCGAGTAGTACTTGGCTTCAAGGTTCTTGGACGAGCCGCAGTAGACGCACAGGAGCTTTGCCATGGTGACAGCACCTGCCACCATGGGCCGCGGCGCCCGAAAATGAACCAAAATCATTGAGCCCTCACCCCCCATACCGGGGCCGCCTCGCCCCGTCCCCGACCGGCTATCTCCACCTCGGGCACGCCCGCACGTTCTGGATCGCCGCCAGGCGCGCGCGGGAATCGGGCGGCGTCCTTGTCCTTCGGAGCGACGACCTCGACGCGGCGCGCTACAGGATGGATTTCGAGGAGGCCATGCTCGCCGACCTGCGCTGGCTGGGCCTCTCGTGGGACGAGGGCCCGGATGTCGGCGGCCCCCACGCGCCCTACAGCCAGAGCCAGAGGCGGCCCCTGTACCGCGCCGCCCTTGAAAGCCTGCACGCCGCCGGCCGCATCTACCCCTGCTCGCGCTCGCGGCGCGACGTGATCGACGCCGCCGGCGCACCCCACGAGGGGGGCCTCGACGACGAGCCGGTGTATCCCGCTGCGTTCCGCCCCGATCCCGGCGCGCCGCTCCCGCCCCTCGGGGACACGATCGGCGTCAACTGGCGCCTGCGCGTCCCCGACGGCGAGGAGCTCTCCTTCGACGACGGCAGGCTCGGGCTCCGGCGGGCCGTCGCGGGCCGGGATTTCGGCGACTTCCCGGTCTGGCGGAAGGACGACTGCCCGAGCTACCAGCTGGCCTGCGCCGTGGACGACGCCGGTATGGGGATCACCGAGGTGGTCCGCGGCGAGGACCTGGTCCGATCGACGTTCAGGCAGCTCCTGATCTACCGCGCGCTGGGGCTTGCGGCCCCCCGCTTCTATCACTGCGCGCTCATGACAGACGAGGGCGGCACGCGGCTGGCGAAGAGGCACGACTCGCTCAGCCTCCGGGCGCTCCGCGCCCGGGGGGAAGCCCCCGAGTCCCTATGCGCCGCCTGGGCGGCCGGGGCGTAGGGGCCTTCCGCAAACCGCGCCTTGCCACGCGCTCCCCCAATGGGTTATTCAACGCGGTAACCCACGGGCAACCGCCCGCCGAAGGGAGAGCCCCACATGAAACCCGGTATCCTTGCCCTCGCCCTGCTCCTTCTGCCCCTGTCCGCCTCCGCCGAGACCCTGGACCTCGGGCCCCATGGGACCTTCTCGATCACCGTTCCCAAGGGCTGGACCTTCTCCGCCACCAAGGTCGAGGACTCCGGCTACGCCATCGTCCTAACGCCGCCCGCCGACGTGAACGCCAGGTGTTTATTCAACATCCTCTACGTGCCGGGCGGCGAGCCGTTGTCAAAGGAGGACGTCCAGCAGAAGGTCCTGACGATCAGCGACCAGTTCGTGGCCGAGTCGGTCGAGCAGAAGAAGGTCCTCCGGGAGTTTGCCATGTCGAAGGGATACGGCGCCTACTGCGTGTTCACGGACGCCTCGCGCGTGGGGCAGCCGACGGAGAAGGACTCCTTCAAGGTCGTCGCGGTTGGCATGATTCGCTTCAACGACGACCTGTCGGCCGCCGTCAGCATGGGTTGCGACGACGAGAAGGGCCCGGATTTCGCGGCGATGATGAAGGCGGTGTCGAGCGCGACCGTCGCGCTGAGGAAATGAGGGGCGTGCCGCGCCCCCCAAAGCCCAATTGAGCGAGCACCCCGCACCGATGAGGGTGGGAGCGGTCCTCTTCCCCGGGTTCGAGCTCCTGGACGTCTACGGCCCGCTGGAGATGTTCGGCATGCTTGGCGAGCGGGCCCAGATCTCGATGCTCGCGGAGCGCCCCGGCGCCGTCCGCAGCAACCAGGGCCCCCTGTCCGTTGCCGATGCCGCGCTGGCCGACGCCCGGGGCCTGGACGTGCTCCTCGTCCCCGGGGGCCTGGGCGTCAGGCGCGAGGTGGACAACACCCCGTTCATCGCCGAACTGGGCCGGCAGTGCGCAACGGCGCGTTTTGTCGCAAGCGTCTGCACGGGAAGCGCGCTCCTGGCGAAGGCGGGCGTCCTCGACGGACTCAGCGCCACCTCGAACAAGCGTGCCTTCGGCTGGGTCGCCTCGCAGGGCCCGAAGGTGCGATGGATCGCGCGTGCCCGGTGGGTCGAGGATGGAAAGTTCTTCACCTCTTCGGGCGTTTCAGCAGGAATGGACATGGCCCTGGGCCTGATCGCCCGGCTGCTTGACAAGGAAACCAGCATAGAGGTCGCGCAGCGGGCTGAATACGAATGGCACCAAGACAAAGAATGGGATCCGTTTGCCAGCCTCAACGGCCTTGCCTGAAGGCGCGGAAGGCGTTCGCTGCAGCCGCAATCCTCTGCGCGGCCCTCGCGCAGGCGGCAACCGTCCGGGACCTCCGGTGCGAGTACCTCGTGGATCCCCAGGGCATCGACGTCGCAAGCCCCAGGCTGGGATGGATAGTCGACTCCGACCGGCGCGGAGACGCCCAGACGGCCTACCAGGTCCTGGTGGCGTCGAGCCCCGAGATGCTCGAGCGGGGTGTCGGCGACCTCTGGGACAGCGGCAAGGTGAACGCCTCGGACTCGGTCCAGGTGGGCTACCAGGGCCAGCCGCTCGCCTCCCTGCGCACCTGCTACTGGAAGGTCTGCATCTGGGACCGGCGGGGCAACGCATCGAGGTGGAGCAAGCCCGCCCAGTGGTCGACGGGGCTGCTCCGGCCCGGGGATTGGAGCGCGAAGTGGATCGGCCTCGAGCCCGGAAGGGCCGCCGAGGCCGACAGCTCGAGGCGCCTTGCCGCGCGGTGGATCCGGAAGGAGTTCTCGGTGGGGCGGGCGGTCAGCCGCGCCACCGTGTGCTACTCCGGGCTGGGCTGGTCCGAACTCTACGTGAACGGGAGGAAGATAGGGGACGAGGCGCTCTCCCCCGCCCTGAGCGATTACGGCAAGCGCGTGTTCTACGTGACCCACGATGTCAGCCAGGCCCTGAGGCTGGGAGTCAACGTGATCGGCGTCGTCCTTGGAAACGGGCGGTTCTACGCGCCGCGGCTCGCGAACCCGAAGACCGTGACGTATGGAGCGCCCAGGCTCCTGCTTCAGCTGCACCTCGAGTACGTGGACGGGGGCGCGGAGGACGTGGTGAGCGACGGGAGCTGGAAGGCCACCGCCGACGGGCCGATCGCCGCCAACAACGAGTACGACGGCGAGGAGTACGACGCCCGGAAGGAGCTTTCGGGCTGGGACGGGCCCGGGTTCAACGCGGCTTCCTGGCAGCAGGCTCAGCTCGTGGATGGGCCCGGCGGCGTGATGTCGTCCCCGATGATCAACCCGATCCGCGCCACGGGTTCGATCAAGCCCGCCTCCGTGAGCGAGCCCAAACCCGGAATGTTTGTCTACGACCTCGGCCAGAACATCGCGGGATGGTGCCGCCTGCGGGTGAAGGGCCCGCCCGGCCAGCAGGTCAGGCTGCGCTTCGCCGAGCGGCTGCGCGACGACGGGACGCTCTACCTGGACAACCTGCGCAGCGCCCGGGTGACGGACCTGTACACCCTCAGGGGCGGCGACACGGAAACCTTCGAGCCGCGCTTCACCCTCCACGGCTTCCGGTATGTGGAGGTGACCGGGTACCCCGGGACGCCGGGGGCGGACGCGGTAGAGGGCCGCGTCGTCAGCGACGACCTGGAGAGGGCCGGCGACTTCGCCTGCTCCAACCCCCTGCTCAACCGCATCTACGGAAACGTCGTCTGGGGCGTGCGCGGCAACTACCGGAGCATCCCGACCGACTGCCCGCAGCGCGACGAGCGGCAGGGGTGGCTGGGAGACCGCGCGGCCGAGTCGCGGGGCGAGGCCTATCTCTTCCGCAACAACGCCCTTTACGCCAAATGGGTCCAGGACATGGCCGACGCCCAGAGGGACGACGGCGCGGTTCCCGACGTCTGTCCCGCCTACTGGCCCTTTTACAATGACAGCGTGACCTGGCCGGGAGCGATCGTGATCATCCCGGGCGCGCTGATGGACCAAGACGCCGACAGGGCCCTCCTCGAGCGCGCGTATCCCGCCATCTCCAAGTGGCTCACCCACCAGCTCAGCCAGGTCCAGGGCAACATCTCCGCGCGCGACACCTATGCGGACTGGTGCGAGCCTCCCGAGTGCCCGGCGCTCATCCATTCGAAGGACCCGGCCCGGAAGACCGCCGGCCCCCTCCTGGCCACGGCGTACCTGTACCACTGCCTGCAGCTCGGCGCCCGCTACGCCCGGATCCTGGGGATCCCCGAGGATGAGAGGCGCTTCGAGTCGGCGGCGGACGGCCTGAGGCAGGGCTTCAACGGCCGCTTCTACAAGAGGGACCTCGCCCAATACGACAACGGATCGGCGACCTCGTACATCCTCCCGCTGGCGTTCGACATGGTGCCGGACGGCGATGGGCCGAGGGTCATGGCGCGCCTGGTCGAGAAGATCATGAAGGACAACCGCGGGCACGCCTCCCACGGCCTGGTCGGCGGGCAATGGGTGAACCGCGTCCTGACCCGCTACGGCCACGGCGACGTGGCCTACGCCATGGCGACCCAGACGACCTACCCCGGCCTCGGCTACATGGTGGCACGGGGAGCGACGACGGTCTGGGAGCTGTGGAACGGCGACACGGCCGACCCCGCGATGAATTCGGGAAACCATGTCATGCTGGTGGGCGACCTGATCACCTGGCTCTACGAGGACGTCGCGGGGATCGCGCCGGACGAGGATCGCCCGGGATTCCAACACATCCTGATGCGGCCGACCCCTGTCGGCGACCTGGCGTCGGTGAAGGCAAGCTACCGCTCGCTCTACGGCCTGATCTCCAGCGAATGGAGGCGAGAGGGCGCCGCGTTCTACCTGGATGTGACCGTCCCGCCAAACGCGACGGCGACCGTCTACGTGCCCGCGCGCGACCCCGCGGCCGTCACCGAATCGGGCGGGCCCGCGGCACGGGCCGAGGGGGTCCGTTTTCGCCGGTCGGAGGGCGGGGCCGCCGTCTACGACATAGGATCGGGGTCCTACCACTTCCGGTCGGCGCCGGGGGGCTGACCGGGACCGGCCCCAGTCATGCCGCCCGGCTGAAACATCCGAAATGACCGTCCGCATCGGCATCATCAACGTGTCCGACAGGGCGAGTGCCGGGGTCTATGAGGACACCCCCGGGAAGGCGTGCGTCGCCCTGCTGCTCGACTGGCTCTCCACGCCTTTCGACGTCGACTACAAGGTGGTCCCTGACGAGCGCCCGCTGATCGAGTCCGAGCTCAGGCGCATGGCCGACATCGCCGGCTGCTGCCTCGTCGTCACCACCGGGGGGACCGGGCCCGCGCAGCGGGACGTGACCCCCGAGGCGACGGTGGCGGTCTGCGACAAGCTCCTGCCAGGCTTCGGCGAAGCGATGAGGTCCGCCTCCCTGGCCATCGTTCCCACGGCCATCCTCTCGCGCCAGACGGCGGGTGTCCGCGGGCGCACGCTCATCGTGAACCTTCCCGGCCGCCCCAAGGCCATCCGGGAGAACCTCGAGGCCGTCTTCCCCGCGATCCCCTACTGCATCGACCTGATCGGCGGGCCCACCCTCGAGACGAACGAGGCCGTGATGAAGGCGTTCCGGCCGAAGGGCTGAGGCGGTTGCGGCCGCGGCGATCGCCGCCATACTTAGGCGAACACCCCTCTTATGCTAAACCTAGCCACACCCGACCTCACGCAGCATCCCCCCCGCAGCCCGCGGGTCCAGCTGGGCGGCTACGCCCACCTCCCCCGAATGCTCGACAAGGCGCGCGCCGCAATCGCCGGGAAGAACGGCGAGTACAACTACAACTGCGAGCTCGACAAGCACTTCTTCAACTTCACGGACATTGATCCCGAGGCGCTCCTCGCCGAGGTCAAGCTCGGCAGGTCGGACACGGAGATCCTCGGGTGGGTCAGGAGCCGCGCCAAGCGCCTCCCGCCGGAGATAGCCGCCTGGTCCGCCTGGATGGCTTCCCACTCCCCGGGCGGGGCCCCGGGCCACGAATGGTTCGGCGAGGCGATAAAGGCGGGCGCGGCCGATCGGGATGACATCCGCGGATTCTTCGACCTGCTCGACCTCGACGACTACGTGAGCTTCGGCGGCAGGCCCTGACAGGACCGCTACAGCTCCGTGTATTTCGCGGAGCGTCCGCGCGCCTTCTCGATGGGGTACTTGCGTGCGTTCGCCTCGATCTTTGCCTCTATGTTCGCCGCGATGTCGAGGCCCGTCGCGTTGGCGAACTCCAGGGCATAGATCACGACATCGGCAAGCTCCTCGGCGATCTTTGCCCTCTTATCCGGGTCGAGCGCGACCGCGCGCGACTCCTCGGAGTTTGCCCACAGGAAATGCTCCATCAGCTCCGCCGCCTCCGCGGCGAGCGCCATGCTCAGGTTCTTGGGCGCATGGAACTGCTCCCAGTCGCGCGCGCGCGCGAACGCGAGCACCATTTCCTTGAGTTCTGCGAGGGTCGTGGCGGAGTCTGATAGCGCGGGCATGGGCGGACTCTGGCGGCGTTTGCCCCGCGGCGCAATTGCGCGTATGCGCCCACCCACCATCCTCAAGACGCAGCCGTTCCGGGACGGCGGGGGCCTCCGCGTCACCTGCGAACCATGGGACGCCCAGTCATGGGCTTCCGAAGCGGCCCCGGGGCCTGATTCCGCATGCCATGCCCCCTGGCCCCGGCCAGCACGATCGCTCAACGGGACCGTCCGCCGTGTCTTCCGGAGGCGCCTCCGACCGTGCGCGAATGGATCTGCTTGCCGCTGTAGCCGGTGGAGGCCGGGGACGCCGAGATCTTCGGGTTTGCAAAGAAGCGCGGCCCGGAGAGCGGCTGGCCGGCCCCCTTGATGAGGTCGAAGAAGTGATCCTTGTGCGCCACCTTGTCGGGTTGGTTCTTCATATTCGTCCTTTCAACGGCCCTTCATAGCACAAGAAGGCCCCATCTGCAAAGGATTGCGGGCGCGGCCCACATCGGGGAGGCTTGGAATCCGGCCACTGCGGGGTGGGGAAACCCCATCGGCTGACCTTGCTCGCGCGTGGTTTGCGCCGTCCCCTGCGGCGATCGGCGGGCTCAGGCCCCGCGGGCTCCCCTTCAAACAGTGTCATAATCGGGTTACACCTCAGAGGGAGAATTGCCCAACCCGTCCCAAAGTGGCGGTCGAAAATTGAAAACTGCTTGGCACGGGGCCTGCATTATGATCTCTGTACGCCCGTTCCGATGGCCCAGACACTCAATCATCACCTCAGCCTCGCCGGCGCTTCGTTCACGAAGGCCGTCCGATTTGGCTGCGCCGTGATGCGTCCGGTCGCCATTTCCAATTGGAACAAAACGGCCGGCGTGGGCTTCGAGGTCTAAACCCTCCCAACCAGGAAGACGTTTATAGAACCCGAAGCCCGGAGGCCAAGAGCCCCCAGGGGCGGCCGCCATTTCCCACCATGAACACGATAACCCATGCCAGGAGCACATCCAGCCGTAAGCTAAATGCGCACGAGGCCTACAAAGCCCCGTTCCGCCAGCCGAGCTACGACTGCCGTGAGCTCCCCGACGCCGTCAACATCGTTGTCTACGTCCCCGGCGTGGGCGTCGCGGGCGTGGACATCGAGGCGCACGGGCCGGACCTTCTCGTCACCGCGCACAAGACCCGTTTTGTGCGGGTGAACTGGCAGGCCCTGCACCTCGAGGGATCGCAGCGCGACTACCGGCTGCGCCTGCGCCTCGGGCTGGGCTTCGACTACGCCCGGATGCGGGCCGATTTCCGCGACGGTGTCCTCACCCTGTCGATTCCCAAGCGGCAGGCGGACGCCGTCGCCGGCCGCGCGCGCCGCGTCGCGTAGCGTCGGCACCGGCCACCGCGGGCCCGCCCTCCGTTTCCACGGAGGGAGCGTCCGCGGGAGCCGCGTTTTTTTTGAAATTTAGCGGCACATTTACACGGCCGCGCGGTCTACTGGAGGACCATGACCCAGCAGCCGCAACAGTCCCAAGCGAGACCGCTGCGCAGCCGCATGGCGGCGATTCGCGCGACCCCGCGTGAGGACGCCATTTGGAACCGCCCCGTTTTCAGGCCCCCTCCCCTCGAGGTCCAGCCCGCCCGCCCGGAACTGCCCTACTTGGACACGATCCAGCGGACAGAGCTCTGGGCCCCGTGGCCTCGGGAAAGCACCCCCTGCAGGTAGTCCAGGACTGGGCGGGCTTCCTCTTCCAGGCGCCAGGGGGGATTGACGACCGCCACGCCGCACCCAGTCATTCTGGGGTTGTGCGGATCGACGACGAGCTCGGCTGCCAACGAGGGCGCGCCGGCGCCCCCGAGCCACCCGAGGAATTCGTCGACCCGCGCCCTCTCGGTCAAGGGATACCAGACCGCGTACGTGCCCCCGGGAAAGCGCCGGATCCCCTCGCCCAGGGCGGCTGAGACCTCCGACCACTCCGCCGGTGCCTCGAACGGCGGGTCGATCAGGATCAGCGCCCGCCTCTCGGCGGGTGGAAGGCAGGCCTTGATGGCCCCGTATCCGTCGGCCTCGTGCACGGACACCCGGCGCTCGCCGGAGAATTCGTCCCGGAGCGCGGCGCATTCCGCGGGGTGCTTCTCCCAGAGCTCGAGCCGGTCCTGCGGCCGGGCGATCAGGCGCACGATCCTGGGCGATCCCGGGTAGAAGCGGGGCGCCGCAGCGAGGTTTCCCCGGCTCCGGTCGTATCCCCGGATGATCGCCAGGTAGTCCTGGACCCCGGCGGGCGCGTCGCCCCGGTCCCACAGCCTGCCTATCCCGCCGGGCCACTCCGGCTGCCTGGCCTTTGAATCGCCCTGCGCTGCGCGGGAAAGGTCGTAGCGCCCCCGGCCGGCGTGGGTGTCGACGAACACGAACCCCTTCTCCTTCCTCTGGAGCGCCCGCACGAGGCGCACCAGAAGGGCGTGCTTAAGCACGTCCGCATAGTTGGCCGCGTGGAATTCATGCCGGTAATTCACGCCCTTGGGCTTCTTTCATTGCACCGGCCCGCGGCAATCCGATAATTCCGCCGCCATGAAATTACTCCCATCGCTTGCTGCGGCGTGCGCGCTCCTCCTGCCCTGCGCGCTCCCCGCCCAATCCTTCGAGGGCAAGGTATCCATGAAGATCACGTCCCCGGACGCGTCGAGGGACGGCCCGCAGTCGATCGACTACCTCGTGAAGGAGGGCTACATCAGGATGGAGGTCGCCACGGCCAGGGGCCAGGCAAGCATGATCATGGACTTCAAGAACCAGCAGATGCTGGTCCTGATGCCCCAGCAGAGGATGTACATGGTCCAGCCCTTCCCGCAGGCCCCGGCCGGCCAGGCGTCGAGTCCGGCGGCCAAGCAGCTGGGCGCGGACGTGCAGGTGACGACGGAGAAGGACACCATTCTCGGCTACGAATGCACAAAGATCGTCTCCTCGTCGCCCGAGGGCAAGGCCGAGGTGTGGGTGACCGACCAGCTCGGAACGTTCATGGGGCTCTCCCCGGGTGCCGGCGGCCCCGGCCGCAGGGCCCAGGCCCCCCAGCCGTGGGAATCGGCGCTCAAGGGGAAGGGCTTTTTCCCCATGCGCGTCGTCGCGACGTCGAACGGAAGGGGCACCTTCCGCCTCGAGGTGACGTCCGTGGAGAAGAAGAGCCTCCCCGACTCCGAGTTCGCCCCGCCCGACGGCTGGCGCAAGTTTGACATCGGGGCCATGATGGGCGGCGCGATGCCCGGGGGCTACCCCGGCGCGCGGCCCGGCGGCAACAACTGAGTGGGTGCGCCCCTGATCCGAATCGTGTCCGACGTGCACTACGCGGACCGCTCGAGCCGCGTGCGCTCGCTCGGCCAGCTGCGCCCGCTGCTCGAGGGGGCGGACTCGTTCGTCCTCAACGGCGACACGCTCGACACCCGCCCCGACAGGAACCCGCAGCGCACCGCGGAAAGGCGCCGCGAGGTGCTCGAGTTCTTCGCCTCGGCCGGGACTCCCGTCACGTTTCTCACCGGCAACCACGACCCGGACCTCTCGGGCCAGCACGCCGTGGAGCTCGAGGGAGGCCGGGTCCTCGTCACGCATGGCGACGTCCTCTTCGACACCATCGTCCCCTGGGCCAAGGATGCCGCGACGATCCGCCAGAAGATCCTCGCCGCCCTTGCGGCCCTTCCCGAGGACGGCACCTGCCGGCTCGCCGGCCGGCTGGCGGCGTTCCGGTCCGTGGCCGCGACGATTCCCCAGCGCCACCAGTCGGAGCCGGACCCCCTGCGCTACGCCCTGCGCCTTGCCGGCGACACCGTCTGGCCGCCGCAGCGGGCGCTCTCGATCCTGAGGGCGTGGCGGGAGGCGCCCGGCAGGGCCGCCGCGCTCGCCCGAAAGCACCGGCCTAGGGCGAAGTTCATCATCATAGGGCACACCCACCGGCCCGGAGTGTGGCAGACCGCGTCCGGCATCGTGGTGGTCAACACCGGCTCGTTCTGCAGGCCCTTCGGCGCCATGGCCGCGGAAGTCACCCCCGGCAGGATCCGGATCCGGCGCATCGAGTCCAGGCAGGGCGGCTTCCATCCCGGAGCCGAGGTCGCCGAGTTTTCCACGTCATGAGCACGGAATTCGGATGGTGGGTGAAGGACCCGCAGCTTGGGAAGTTCCAGGTCAAGGCCGTCATCCACGGCGGCAGCCTCGCCTGGTTCCGCAAGCAGGGGCATTTCGCCTCCTGGGGTGCCCACGACCCAAGCGAGGACGACTGGAACCGCCTTGTATCCGAAGCCGAGCGGCGCGTCCCGCGGCGGCTCATATCCCCCAAGCAGTTCACCGATATCAAGAAGCTGCGCGAGTACAGGTAGGCCGCAGCCGGCCCGCCTCGCGTTTTTCCCCCCTTCCATGCCCAAAATCGACGTCAACAAGGTTGCCGAGATACTCAAGAAGCACCACATCGATCCCGCGATCCTGCGCCGCGTGGTCGAGGAGATGAACATCGCGGTGCAGCCCGACCCCGGGGAGGCCGAGCAGCCGCCCCCGATAAAGAAGCAGTACGCAATCCTCGTCAGCGATCCCGACGGGCGCCTGCCCGACGGCGACTTCACGGGTTGGGTCCTTCAGATCCCCGAGAGCGAGAGCCCGGCAAGCTCCCAGGGGCGGATATTCAAGGGCGCCTACGACTACAATGCCTCGAAGAAGGGCCGGCTCTACCCGGCAAGGACGGTGGGCGATGCGCTCGAGAGCGTCCCCGCAAGGTTCTTCAGGGACGCCGAGCTCTGGGTGCGGACGAAGACGCCGGTCGCCGTCCTGCGCACCGACAATGAGATCCCGAAGGGATGAGGCCCACGGGCAGCTACTCGAGCTTGAACTTCGCCAGGTCGAATCCGCGCGCCTTCATGGCGGCGGCGACGGCCTTCAGGTCCACGCGCGTTCCCGGCCGCACCCCGTTTGCGGCGAACCAGCCCTGCGGCATTTCGAGCGCGTACTTGAGCTGGTCGCTGTGCGACTTAACGGGGCGCTCGTCGAACGGAAGCAGCGGATAGACCTCGGCGACCACGCCGTCCGCAGTCAGGTAGGCCAGGTCGAGGGGCTCGGGCGTGTTGTGCATCCAGTAGCTGAGCCTGCCCGGCCTGGGATAGACGAATATCATCCCCTCGTTCCTGCCGAGGTCGCTCCGCTGCATGAGCCCGTGCTCCTGCTCCTCCGGCAGCACGGCAAGCTGGAGCTCCGCGGCGTGGCCCCCCACGTCCACCGTGAAGTGGTCCCACACGGTCTTCTGGGACGAACCCGCATCGGAATCCCTCCCGGAGCCGCAGCCCGAGACGGCAAGCGCCAAGAACGCCGCGGCAGCGGCCCAGGACCTCAGCGAAACCAGATTTGCATTTTGCACCTATTAGCAGGTTAATTCCGGCGCGACGCATAGACAATCCCCGTCTGCCATATGAGCCACAAAAAAAACCGCGACGTCCTCCTGTTCTCAGCCACCGCGAAAAGCGCCGACGCCCTTTACTTTGGGGGCGTCTCCGTCCCCGATCCCTTCATCGCATTCAGCGTCAGGGGACGGAAGTACGCTGTCGTGAGCGCCCTCGAATTCGGCCGGGTGAAGAGGGACTCCGACTTCGGCACCGTGCTCGCGCTCGAGCCCTGGCTTGAGAAGGCGCGCAGCGCCTGGCCTCGGCGCAGCCCGGGGCCGGCCCTGGTGATCGCGCTTCTCTCGAGGGAGCTCAAGGCCGGCCCGTTCACGGTGCCGGACGACTTCCCGGCCGGCCTTTACAAGGAGCTCTGCAGCCTGGGCGTGCGCGTCAGGATATCGTCCGGGGCCCTCTTCCCCGAGAGGGAGATCAAGTCGCCCTCGGAGGCCGCGGCGATCCGCGAGGGAAACCGTTGCAGCGCCGCGGGCATCGCCGCCGCGGAGAGGCTCCTGCGGGCGTGCAGCGTCCGCGCCGGCCGGCTGCTCTACAAGGGAAGCGTCCTCACGAGCGAGCGCGTCAAGGTCGCGATCGAGACCGCCTGCATCCAGGAGGGCTCCGTCTCGGACTCGACCATCGTCGCGGGCGGGGACCAGGCCTGCGACCCCCACAACCAGGGCTCGGGCCCCCTGCGCGCAAACGAGCTCATCATCGTCGACGTGTTCCCGCGCGTCACGGCCACGGGCTTCCACGGCGACATGACCCGCACGTTCCTCCGGGGGAAGGCGAGCGACGCCCAGAAGGCGATCGTCGGCGCGGTCAGGGAGGCGCAGCTCAGGGCGCTCTCGGCGATCCGTGCGGGCGTGAGCGGGACCGAGGTTCACCGGCGCGTGACCGAGACCTTCGCCGCCCGGGGATTCAAGACGCGGCGCACGCCGCGGGGCTCGGTGGGGTTCTTCCACGGCACGGGACACGGGCTCGGGCTCGACGTCCACGAGCCCCCAAGGATGAACGCGACGCTAGACTACGCGCTCAAGAAGGACTCCGTCGTCACCGTGGAACCCGGGCTCTACTACCCGGGCATCGGCGCCTGCCGGATAGAGGATGTCGTCCAGGTGACGGCGGGCACCCCTCGCATGCTGTCCAGCTACCACTACGGATGGGAACTGCGGTAACGCCAGGCAGCGAAGCCCAAGCAGCCATGTCAATCGCAGCAAGCAAGGCCAAGGCGCTTCTCAAGAGGATATCCGGCCTCCGGATCCTCGTCGTAGGCGACGTCATGCTCGATCACTACATCTGGGGCGACGCCACCCGGATTTCGCCCGAGGCCCCCGTGCCCGTGATCGACATCGCGCGCGACACCTGGACGGGCGGAGGAGCGGCAAACGTCGCGCTCAACATCGCGGCGCTCGGCGCCCGCTGCACCGTCTTTGGATTCATAGGCGCCGATCCCCACGGCGCGCGCCTGCGCGCGATCCTGCGGGAGAAGGGAGTCAAGGCCATTTCCCCGCCCGGGGACGGAAGCACGATCGTGAAGACCCGCGTGCTCGTGCAGCACCAGCAGCTCTGCCGCCTCGACCGCGAGTCGCCGCCCGCCTCCTATGCCGTGGACCCGGCGCGCGCCGGAAGGCTTCTCGCGAGGTCGATCAAGTCGTGCGACGCGGTCGTCCTGTCGGACTATGCAAAGGGGTTCCTGACGGACGGGCTCGTCTCGCACCTCACCCGGCTCGCCCGCGACGCGGGAAGGTTCATCGCGCTGGACCCCAAGCCTAAGAGCCGGCTGGCATTCGCCGGGCTCGACCTGATAACGCCGAACAAACGCGAGGCACTCCAGCTCGCGGGCCTGGAGCCGGAACCCGGCTCCCCCTTCCCGGCCGCCGCCGTGTGCGCCCTCCTGCACGAGCGCTTTGCATCAAGATACGTCGTCGTCACCCTGGGCGAGGACGGGATGCTGCTTAGCTCGTCGGGCCGCGTCATCAAGACGATCCCCACGGCCGCCAAGGAGATCTTCGACGTCTCCGGCGCGGGCGACACCGCGCTCGCGGCCCTGGTCCTCGCGCTTAATTCCGGTGCGGGCCTTGAGGAGGCCGCGCATTTTGCCAACGCGGCGGCGGGAGTCGTCGTCGCCAAGCTGGGCACGGCGACCGTTTCCCCGGGCGAGTTGCTCGGCCACCTGTCGCACGCGCCGTGAACCGGGCCCTCTTCCTCGACCGCGATGGAACGCTGATCGTGGACAAGGTCTACCTCGCCGACCCCGCGGGGGTGGAGCTGATCCCCGGGGTCGCCGATGGCCTGCGCAGGGCCCGCTCGCTCGGTTACAAGCTCTTCCTCTTCACCAACCAGTCCGGGATCGGCCGGGGCCTCCACTCGATCGACGACACGTACCGGGTGAACGCGCGCATGGAGGAGATGCTGGGGATGCAGGCGCCCGTGTTTGACGGGGTCTGCGTCGCGCCGGAGGCCCCCGGCCAGCCATCGCCCTACCGGAAGCCCTCGCCCCGGTTCATCATCGAGACCATTGCCGAGCACCAGCTTGATCCCGCCGAATGCTGGATGGTCGGCGACGCGGCGGCCGACCTTGGCGCGGCCCTGGCGGCAGGCATCCGGGCCGCGGCCGTGCGCACCGGCAGGGTGCCCCCGGAATCCATTCCGGAGGTCGCCGCGGGCAGGGTGCCCGTTTACGCGGACTTCGGCTCATTCGCGGCAGCCCTAAAATAGGAAACCGCAATCAGCCACGCCCGGCCCGGGGCGCCGCTCCCCGGAGTTGGGGTGTTTTCCTTGTCGGGCCAATTGGAAGCCGCTATCCACTGACGAGAGCCTTCGCAGATCCAAGGAAACCCAGAAGAATCCCGAGAAACCCGCATGAAGCGAACTGGGAACAAGAAGGTCGCGGCATCGGCAGCCAAACGCCCGCGGGCCGAGGAAAAACTGAAGGAGAGTGAGGCGAGGCTGCGTGCCTTGTTCGAGGGCTCCGGCTACCCCATGGGCCTGGCGAAGGACGGCATTCAGATCATGGTCAACCCCGCCTATCTCCGATTGTTTGGCTACTCCAAAGCCTCACAAGTGGTTGGCAACCCCCTGTTCAATGACATCGCCCCCGAGGAGCTGCCACGGATTCGGGAATTCGCACGCCGGCGCTCAAAGGGAGAGCCTGTCCCGGCGTTCTATGAGACGCGCGGAATCAGGAGGGACGGCACGGTCTTTGACATGGCTGTCGCCATCTCAACCTATGAGCTTGCCGGCCAGGTCTACACCATCGGCATCCTTCGCGACATCACCGAGCAAAAGCGGACCGAGGCGACCTTGAGGGAAAGCGAGGCTCACCTTTCAATGGTGTTTGAAAACGCGTACGATCCGCTCGCTCTCTATGGGGTGGAAGCGGCGGGAGGCTATCCTCTGTCCTTATTCAATCCCGCTTTCTTGCGGATAGCGTCAAAGCGCGTGGGCAGGCTTGTAACCGCAGACGAGGTGCTGGGCCGCCCTTATGATAACTTGGCGCGCGAAGTCTTGTTGCTTGAGGAGGCGGCAATCAATGCGGGGCGGGACCACATGGACGAGGCGGTGCGTACCGGACGGATAGTCCGGTGGGAGGAAACGCAGCAGCGGCCGACCGGGGAGGTCAGCAGTGAACGCATCGACATCCCGGTCCACGACAATCAAGGGCGCTGCAAATACGTGTTGCGGGTGCTCCACGATGTCACCGAGCGAAATCGGACGGAACACGAACGAACGGCGCTTTTGGAGCGGGTTCGCAGCCAATCCGACGCGCTGCTCAAATTCTCGCTCGATCCCGCCGTGACGGCCGGGGATGTGCCGACCGCCGCCAGACAGATCACCGAAATGGCGACGCGGGTAGCTGGATCGGAACGGGCGAGCATCTGGCTCATTGAGCCTGATAGCACCGTCATGAGGTGCATCGATCGGTATGAACTGATTGCAGACCGGCACACCGCCGACGTGACGATCGATCTGGCGAAATACCCCGCTGTTTTCGACAACCTAATCAACGGTCGGACCATCGTGTTCGATGACATCGAACTTGATCCCACCATAGGCCCGCTCATTCAAGACGCGGCGCATGGCGAAGACATCAAGTCCGGCTTGGCTACGACGATCCGGGTTGGAGGTCGGGTGATCGGCGCAGTCTGGATTGCGACAGTGGGAAAATTGAAAAAGTGGATGCCGGACGAGATTGCGTTCGCCGGGGCGCTGGGCGACCACATGGCTCAGACTATGTTGAATGCGGAACGCGAGCGGTCGACGCGCAGCCTGCACGAACTGGCCGGACAGCTGATGAAGGCGGAGGACGAGGAGCGGCGCCGGATCGGACGCGACCTGCACGACTCGACTGGCCAGCTTCTGGCCGTGCTTGAGATCAACATGGCAATGCTCAGCCGCACCGCCGTGGGCCTCGACGCCCGGGCCCAGGCCCTGCTCCAGGAATGCATCGCCCAGACCAAGCAATGCGCGAACAGTATCCGCACCGCTTCTTATCTCCTCCACCCGCCGCTGCTGGACGACTTGGGGCTTGTTTCGGCGATTCAATGGCAACTCGATGGCTTCCGCCTCCGCAGTGGAATCCAAGTTGAGGCCAAGCTGCCGGCCGGGTTTGTCCGCCTCCTGCCCGAGGATGAGCTCTCGCTATTCCGCGTCCTGCAGGAAGCCTTGACCAACGCGCACCGGCATGCTGGCTGCACATTGATCCGGGTTGGCCTCGAGCGGCCGCCGGAAGCGGTCACCCTGGTTGTTTCGGACAATGGCAAGGGTGTCCCGCCGGCGGAGCTGGCCTCCTTCCGCAGCGGCGGATCCAGCCTCGGTGTCGGCCTTGCCGGCATGCGCGAACGCCTGCGCCAGCTTCAGGGAAACCTTGAGATCGAATCAGGCCCGACCGGGACCGTGGTGCGGGCCAGCCTGCCGCACCGCCAGCGGGTCCCTGACGCCTTGCCGCCCCCCGGAGACGCACCATGAGCACAGCCAGGGAGCCCGGGCCCCCGTCGATAGGAGCTGCTGGAGATTCGCCGGTGGATGGGCCCGAGCGCGTGGGCATCCTGATCGCCGACGACCACGAGCTGCTGCGGCGCGGCCTCTGCGCGGTTCTCGCCGAAAGGCCGGACTGGCGGGTGCTCGGCGAGGCGGCCAATGGCCGGGAGGCGGTCAGACTGGCCGCCAGCCTGAAGCCCAACGTGATCGTCCTCGATGTCACAATGCCGGAGTTGAACGGGTTGGAGGCCACCCGCCAGATCCTTGCGTCCGCGCCGGAGACCCGGGTGCTGATCCTCAGCGTTCACGAGTCCGAGCAGATCGTCCGCGAGGTGCTGGAGGCCGGCGCCCAGGGGTACCTGCTCAAGTCCGATGCCGGACGGGAACTTATCAGGGCCATCGACGCGCTCCTGGCAAACAGGCCCTATTTCACGTCGACCGTGGCCCGCATGGTCCTGGAGGGCTTTCTGAGCGCGCCGCAGGCGGAATCCGCCACCGACGAGACGGGGCGGCTGTCGCCACGCGAGCGCGAGATCGTGCAACTGCTGGCCGAGGGCCGGAGCAACAAGGAAGTGGCCGCAGTGCTTGGGATCAGCGTCAAGACCGCGGAGACCCACCGCAACAACGTGATGCAGAAGATGGGTTTCCATTCGATCACCGAACTGGTCCGTTACGCCGTCCGCAACAAGCTGATCGAGCCGTAACGCCGCATCGGTTGGCTGGCACGAGGCCGCCCGGGCCCTGGAGTTGTATTCGAAGGCGCCTACAGGTTTTCCCCGATCAGAATACATAATCGCCGGACTTGGATGCAGGCACGGCCATAGCCGATTCTCGTGGCGTGGATCTCCCCCAGAAGCTGCCAAGTACCCCGGAGCGTCCCCGCATCCGGGTAGTCGTCGCCGACGACTCCGATTCCATGCGGAAGTCGTTGTGCGACTTCCTTGGGTCTCTTCCGCCCGTGGAGATAGCCGGCGTTGCCGCAGACGGGTCGGACGCCGCCGACTTGTGCGCCAAGGTGCGCCCCGATCTCGCGCTGATCGATTTTGCCATGCCGCACCTCAACGGCCTGGAGGCCGCGCGCGCGCTGCGCCTGCGGTGCCCGGGATGCCGGGTGGTGATCGTATCGAATTTCGCGCCTTTTCTGGCGCTGTCCGACCCCCGGCCGGATGTGGACGCAATTATCGACAAAATCGACCTGCCCCGCGAATTGCCGGCAGTGATCGACCGCCTGTTCCCCGGGGTGTTGGCGGCGCCCAAATAAATATGATGTCTGGGCCGATAAACCAACTCTCCCCCGAATCGTTAGAGGCAGGCGCGTCGCATCAATTGACCGAGGGCGCCTGGCGCCGGCCTTCGCTGGCGGCCGTTATACGCCTGACGGCCGTTGTCGGGACCGTCTGGCTTATCGCCGTGTTCCTTGCGACGCCGGTTCTGATCGTGAGCGTCTTCGGGATAACGACGATAGCGTCGGTGGCTGCGATCTGGGCGGCCTCGATGGCACCGGCGTCCGATCGCTCGCGGTTCGCCGCCATGGAGGCTATCTGCTTTGCAATTCCGCTGGCCGCGATTGCAATCTATGGGACGAGCCCCTGTGTGCCCGTGCTGCTCGGTCTCGCAGTTCTGCTGGCAGCCTTATATCATGATTGGAAAGGCGGGCTCATGGCAGGCACCGCGAGCCTCCTGCTCCTGGCGGCCGGGGCGTGGGGCTGGACTCACGGCATACTGCCCGTCGGGCCCCGTGTTCCCCGGCTGCCGCCGGAGCAATTCGACTTCTGGATGCGCACGATGTTCTCGCAGCTCCTGGCCGTTTGCGCGATCACAGGGGTGATCGCCTATGTCCTCAGGGACATTCGGGCCATCTTCAGCCGGTCCCAACTTGCGGAGGAGAAGTTCTCAAGGGCTTTCCGCTCCTGCCCGGACGCGATGGTAATAACGGAGCTGGAGTCGGGCCGTTATATCGACGTCAACGACAGCCACGAGCGGCTGACCGGCTACAGGCGCGAGGAGGTGCTTGGCCATACGACGGTGGAACTCGGGATCTTCAAGAGCAAGGAGGACCGAGAGACTTTCGCGGGGCCGTTGCGCGCAACGGGTAAGGCCCGCCGGCTCGAGCGTCAGATCTTCGACCGCGCGGGGCGCGCCATCGACGTGCTGTTCAGCGCCGAGTGCTTCGAGCTGGCAGGCAAGACCTGCGTGCTGACGATCATCCAGGACATCACCGAGCGCAAGGGGTCCGAGGACGCCCTGTTGGCCAACGAGCAGCGTTTCAGAAGCTTCATCGAGAATGCGAATGTGGGCATCTACCGCTCGACGCCCGATGGGCGGATCATCATGGCGAATCCCGCGCTGCTGAAGATCCTGGGCTACAACTCGTTTCAGGATCTGGCATCCCATAACCTCGAAAACGGCACACACGAGGCAAGTTACCCCCGGGACGAGTTCAAGGCACGCATGGAAAGCGCGGGGACGCTGAGCGGCTGGGAGGCGTCATGGACGCGCCGGGACGGGAAGGCCATCTTTGTGAGGGAGAGCGCCACCGTGGTCCGCGGAGCGGACGGAGGCATCCTCTGTTACGACGGCATCATCGAGGACATCTCCGAGCGAAAGAAGGCCGAGCAGGCGCTGCGCGAGAGCGAGGAGCGCTTCCGCAACCTCACGGCCGCGGCATTCGAGGCGGTCGTCATCACGGACAACGGCCGGATCGTGGACATCAACGACCAGGGCCTCAAGCTCTTCGGCTGCGAGCGGGCCGAGATGGTCGGCCGGAATGCCCTTGATTTCGTGAGCCCGGGATCGCGCCGGGTTGTTGGCGACAACATCCGCGCCCAGCGCGAGCTGACCTACGAGCACGAGCTGATGCGCAAGGACGGGAGCTCCTTCCCCGTGGAGGCCCGGACAAAGATGATGCAGACGGGCGGCCGGCTGCTGAGGATGACGGCGATACTGGACATCACCGAGCGGCAGCAGGCCGAGCAGAGGCAGAGGAACCTGGAGGAGCAGATCCACAACATGCAGAAGATGGAGGCCCTTGGCACTCTGGCGGCGGGCATCGCGCATGATTTCAACAACGCGCTCGCACCGATCCTCATGGCCGGCCCGCTGCTGCGGTCCCACGTGAGCAGCCCCGACGCGTTGCACATACTTGACATGGTCGACAAGTCCTCGACGCGCGGCGCCGCTCTCGTCCGCCAGATGCTTTCCTTCGCACGCGGGACCGCCGGCCAGAAGCAGCTGCTTCAGGTCAGGCACGTGCTGCGGGAGGTGATCGACCTCGCCAAGACCACCTTCCCGAAGTCCATCCAGGTCGTCTCGCATTTGCCGAGCGACATGTGGCCGGTCCTGAGCGACCCGACGCAGATTCATCAGGTCTTCCTGAACCTGTGCATCAACGCGCGCGACGCGATGCCGGAGGGGGGCAAGCTCACGGTCACGGCGGCGAATCGAACGCTCGATTCCGCTGAGTCCGCCACGATCTCGGGCGCGCGTCCAGGCAACTTCCTTGCGGTCGAGGTCCGCGACACGGGCACGGGAATCCCTCTGGACTTGCTGGAGAGGATATGGGAGCCCTTCTTCACCACCAAGGGCGAAGGCAAGGGCTCAGGCCTCGGCCTCTCGACCGTGCGCAGCATCGTGCGCCAGCACGACGGTTTTGTGACCGTGGTGACCTCCCCCACCGGGAAGAACGGCCACGGCACGGTGTTTACGGTCTGCCTGCCGGCAGTCGTCGAGGGCGCGGCTGGAGGCGAGGCTGAGAAACAGGGTGACCAGATGCACCGGGGCAATGGCGAGCTTATCCTCCTGGTTGATGACGAGACGTCCGTCTGCGAGATCGGGGAGAAAATCCTCACCCGCTACGGTTACCGGATAGTCACGGCGCATGACGGGGCGGATGCGATCAAGGAATTCATTCCTCGCTTGTCGGAGGTGCGGCTCCTCCTGACCGACCTGGACATGCCCAGAGTCGGCGGCCGGACGCTTGTTATGGCGCTCCGCGGGCTGAACCCTGTGTTGCCCATCATAACGATGGGCGGCGGCGCCGGTCAGATCATCGACGGGCAAAAGAGGGTCGCGACGACGTTTCTGGCCAAGCCGTTCGACGCCGAGACGCTGCTTTCGGTCGTCCGCCGTACCCTTGACGAGGCTGGACCAGCCGCCCCAAGCCCGCCCAGTGTATGAATTCGTTCATTGCCTCCATCCTGCTGATCGACGACGACGACGACCTCCGCACGCTGTTCGCGGGGGTGTTGCGGTCGGCTGGATACACGGTGGACACTGCAAGCGATGGGAAGGCCGGGTTGGCGCTCTATTCCACCGGTCTGCACGAGCTGGTCATCACAGACATAGTGATGCCCGACATGGACGGGTTGGAGCTCCTCGACGCCTTGCGGCAGTATAATCCGCGACCGCGCGTAATCGCCATGTCCGGCGGCTCCAAGCTCAGCGTACCTCTCTATCTCTCGACCGCGAGACAGCTCGGCGCGCAGCGCGTGCTGTCGAAGCCGATCGAGCTTCACGCTCTGCTTCAAGCCGTGGCTGAGGTCCTCAACGGCGCCGCTCCGGACCAGATCATTCGAGGCCCGGGCATGGAAGCCCTCTAGGGGCGTACATTGAAGTTGCCCTGACTTGGCGGACGCGGCGTTGGCCTGATAAATGCCGTCAGCCGACAGGAGCGACGGTCCTTGCCGACGGTCCAGCCTAAGCCTCTGTTCCTAGCCACGAGTTGCGCCATGGCTTGACGAGAGCGACGCAATGAGCGCGGGCTATGGGCACAATAGGGCCCTACCCTAATGTAGGGCCGCATTGTAGCGTAAAAACAGGCCGGGTCCTATAGCCAATCACAGCATCCGTTTTGTATCGTCTTGGAAGAATCCGACGATGCAGTACCGATCTGAAATTCCCAGCGCAGAGCCAGGGGGAAGGTCGCGCAGACCTGGAATTGCCGCGGTGGGTTGCGACGCGCCAACTAATTCGTGCGCGATGGAGGGTCGGGCGCAATGAGCGTCAATGTCGCCGCCTCAGCGTCGAAACCCCGGGAAATCCTCTTGGTCGATGACCATCCGCTGGTGTTGGATGGGTTGACTAAGCTCATCGACCAGGAATCCGACTTGCATGTTTGCGATCGGGCCGAGGATGTTGGAGAAGCCTTCCGCAAGATCGCGGCCGAAGAACCGGACATGGTCGTTGTGGATCTATCGCTTCGGACTGGATCGGGCTTGGAGCTGATCAAACAACTGCAGGGGCTTCCTCGTCCTCCTCGAGTTCTTGTGCTATCCATGCACGACGAGGTCTTCTATGCCGAGCGCGCATTGCGGGCGGGTGCGCTCGGCTACGTGATGAAGAAAGAGACCTCCGGGAAGCTTCTCCATGCCATCCGGCAGGTTCTGGGTGGCCGCCTTTCTGTCAGCGACTCACTGGCCGAAGCGCTGGCGAAAAAGTTTGCCGGTGTTTCCGGGCCCCTTCCGGCCTCATCTGTCGCCCAATTGGGCGATCGCGAACTCCACGTTTTTCGCCTGATCGGCCAGGGTTACGAAACACGCGAGATCGCGGAGGAACTAGGCATCAGTCCAAAGACGGTCCAGGCTCACTGCGAACACATCAAGACAAAGCTAGGCATCGCTAACGCGAGCATGCTCATTCGCGAAGCAGTGCTTTGGCTGGAAACAAATGGTAGGAGCGCCATTCCACCGGCCAAAGCGCCCTAACACCCTTCCCAGCTCAGACCCAAGCCCAGGGATCGTCTCTTTCACTTACGATGAAGAACGGGGTTCGAGTTAGCACAAGGGATGCCGCAGTCGCGTCCGCGGTTGTGGTGGTTGTATTCGCAATCGGTTTCTTCAGGGCCGAGTCGGGCCAGGACGCGGATACGGGCATGGCACCGGGGTCGAGTTCAGCGCCCAACGTCGCCCAATCCGAAGCGACCGTCGACTTAGCTCCGAGCCAACTAAATGCAATTAAGATCGAGCCAGTGGGAACCTACCTTTTCCCGGTTGAAAAGGAGGCCATCGGGAACATCGATTTTGACGATGATTTGTCGGTCCAAGTATTTCCGTCCTACCCGGGGAAAATAATCACGGCCCTCGTCGAACTCGGGGACGACGTTCAAAAGGGACAGGCGCTCTACACCGTTGATAGCCCGGATCTCGTGCAGGCCGAATCGACGCTGATCGGAGCCGCCGCGACGTTCGAACTCACCAGCAAAGAGCTCGCGCGCGCAAAAGACCTCTACGGAACGAAAGGAATTGCCGAACGAGAGCTAGAGCAAGCGATCTCTGACGCACAGACAGCCGAAGGCGCCCTAAGGGCGGCGCGGGACGCCGTCCGCGTTTTCGGCAAGACAGACGCCGAAATCGATCAAATTATTGCCGCGCGAAGGATTGATCCCGCACTGGTGGTATCCAGCCCCGTAACCGGCCAGGTCATATCCATGACCGCTCCACCGGGATTCTTGGTGCAGCCAGGTAACGCACCGGCGCCTTACTCCGTATCCGACATCTCGAGCAAATGGATGCTGGCGAATGTCACCGAGACCGACAGTCCGCTTTATCATATAGGACAGCCGGTCGAAGTCGCCGTAATGGCCTATCCTGGACGCGTGTTCAAAGGAAGGATTTCGAAATTGTACCCGGCGGTCGACCCCAACACTCATAGAGTAGTTGTTCGCTCTGAGATCGCAGACCCCAAACATGAGCTGCGCCCCGGGATGTTCGCCAGCTTCGTGATTCGAATTCAGGATCCGGTGGAGTCCGTCGCCATACCAACCAATGGCGTGGTTCGAAATGCCGATGGCACTATGGCGGCATGGGTGACCACCGATCGCCGCCGTTTCTCACAACGAATCATAAAGATTGGACTGCAGGAAGGGGGCCAAGATCAGATTCTTGAAGGCCTGCGACCCGGAGAATTGGCCGTGACGGATGGGGCCGTCTTTCTCAACAACATACTATACGCTCCGCCGAGCGACTAGCCGACCTAACTGGGGCCGCCCATGCTCAAGTTCATCATTGCAGCCTGCCTCAGGCGTCGCGCGATCGTTGTATTTGGCCTGATAGCGTTTGCTGGAGCGGGGCTCTTCGCATTCCAGAAGCTCAACATTGAGGCGTATCCCAACCCGACACCTGTCATCTTGGAAATCACCGCGCAGGCGCCGGGCCTCTCCGCGGAGGAGATGGAGCGATACTACACGATTCCCATAGAGATTGGACTCTACACCACGCCAGGCATCGAAGTCATCCGCTCCACTTCGTTCTATGGCCTATCGTTCGTCCGGGTCGTTTTCAAATATGGCGTCGATTACCACTTCGCCTACGCCCAAGCGGATATCGCAATCCAACAAAACGTCACGCTGCCAGCCGGGCAGATACCTCAAATCCAGCAAAACAGCTCAACTGGAGAGATCTATAGGTATCAGGTTGTGGGTCCGAAACACTTCGGGCTGACAAATCTCCGCACCGTTCAGGATTGGATCGTGTTGCGCCGGCTCTCGACCATTCCCGGCATTGTACAGGTCAACAGTTGGGGCGGCACGACCAAGGAATTCGATGTCGATGTGGACCCTCGGAAACTCGAAGCCTACAACGTTACAGTGCCCCAGATTCTGACCGCCCTGGGCAACGCGAACGTCAACGTCGGCGGGCGCGAGATCCGCATCGGCCAGCAGTCCATCAATATTCGGGGCGTCGGCTTGATCGACGACGGCGGCGCAGATGATCTGACCAAAGGCTACAGGGTTGACGACATAGAGAACGTCGTCCTGGCCCAATTGAACGGTGTTCCCGTGCTGGTGAAGGACGTGGCGAAGGTAAGGGTGGCCTATGTGCCGAGGCTCGGGATTTGCGGCCGCGACCGCGAGGACGACGTGGCGGCATCCATTGTGGTGATGAGCCGCGTCGAGCAAACCGCCAACATGCTTCCAAAGGTGAAGGCCGAGATAGCTAAGATGAACAGCGATGGAAGCCTGCCGCCGGGGGTGAAGCTGGTCCCCTTCTATGATCGCGGCTCTCTGGTCGCGCTCACGACGCACACTGTTCTGCACAATCTCATTTTCGGATGCCTTCTTGTGGTCCTGATCCAATGGGTCTTTCTCGGTGACTTCCGCAGCGCCGTAATCGTCGGGGTGAATATCCCGTTCGCGCTGTTTTTTGCCATCGTGCTGCTGGTGGTACAGGGAGAAAGTGCGAACCTCTTGTCCGTCGGCGCCGTTGATTTCGGTATCATTGTCGATTCCGCGGTGATCTTGGTTGAGAACATCTTCCGGAATCTCCAGAGGAGCGCTGAAGATAAGCAGGGCCTGCTCGCGCGCCTTGCGGAAGGGTTCTACGGAGCGGATCCGACGATGGCGCTGCACCCTTCTCCCGGTGACGGAGGGGGATGGACCCAACGCCTGCGGCTGATACTAATCAGCGCACTACAGGTGGACAGGGCGGTCTTCTTTTCCGCGCTCATCACGGTGGCCGGCTTCGTGCCGCTATTCACGATGCAAGGGGTCGAGGGTCAGATCTTTGGGCCCATGGCGCGCACCTATGGATACGCATTGGCAGGCGCGTTGATCGCGACGTTCACCGTCACACCCGTACTTGCGTCGTTCTTTCTTCCCGAGCACGTCAAGGAAACCGAGACAATCGTCGTCCGCCTGTTGCACCGGCTCTACGATCCCGCACTGCGTTTTGCGCTTGCACACCGAGTGCTCGTGGTCGGCATCGGCGGCGTCTTTCTCATCGCGACGGCCTTTCTGGGGCTGCGACTCGGGAGCGAGTTCCTTCCACAACTGGAGGAAGGCAATTTCTGGATTCGGGCCTCAATGCCAATCACGCTCGCGCTGGAGGACGGCGAAGCGGCCACCAGGAAAATGCGCCTGATTCTCCTGAGGCACCCGGAGGTCTTGACCGTGGTTTCCCAGCATGGCCGCCCCGACAACGGCAGCGATGCGTCGCCGTTCTCCAACGTCGAACTCTTCGTGCCGCTCAAACCGTACGACCAATGGCCGAAGGGTTTGACCAAGGAGAAACTGACGGAGCAGATCCAGGAGGAATTTCAGAGCGAGCTGCCCGGAGTTGTCTTTAATTTCTCCCAATACATCCAAGACAACATTGAGGAAGCGATCTCAGGGGTTAAAGGCGCCAATTCGGTCAAGATCGTCGGCCCCAATCTCAAGACGTTAGAGGAGATTGCCGCGCAAGTCAGGGACGAGATGGGCCGAGTGCGCGGGATTGCTGATCTTGGAATCTTTCCGGTCCTCGGGCAGCCGAACCTCAATATCAAGGTGGACCGCGCCAGGGCGGCACGATATGGCCTCAACTCCGGTGACGTAAACACCGTCATACAGGCGGCGATGGGCGGGGCGCCAGCAACGACGGTGCTGGAGGGAGATCGCCAGTTCGGCGTGGTCGTCCGCTTTGCTCCTGAATACCGGGACACCGTTGAGAAGATCCGAGACATCAAGGTGGCTTACCAGACGAGCAGCGGTGCCAATGCCTACATACCCTTGAGCGAATTGGCTACGATCACCTTGGACACCGGGGCAGCCTGGATTTACCACGAAAGCACGGAACGCTTCATCCCGATCAAGTTCAGCGTGCGCGGGCGCGACCTTGGGAGCACCGTGGCCGACGCCCAGGCGCGCATCGAAAAAAAGGTGAAGCTCCCGAGCGGCTATCGGATGGTTTGGGCTGGCGAGTTCGGCGACCTTCAGGAGGCACAAAAGCGCCTAGAGCTGATTGTGCCGCTCAGCCTCATTCTGATCGTAGGCCTTCTCTACTGCCTGTTTAATTCTCTCTTGCCGTGTTTTCTGACGCTATCGGGAATCCCCCTCGCGATCGCCGGCGGCGTCCTGGCGCTCCACTTTTCCGGGCTCAATTTCAGTATCTCGGCCGCCATCGGGTTTGTCTCCTTGTTTGGCGTCTCCGTCATGAACGGAATCCTGCTGATCACCTATTATAATCAGTCCAGGCTTCGGGGGGGAGCACCCATCGAATCCATGTTTCATGCTGCCTCCACCCGAATGCGCCCCTTGCTGATGACGAGCCTTTCCGCGTGCATCGGCCTGCTCCCCGCAGCGATTTCCACCGGGATCGGAAGCCAGGTGCAGCGCCCCCTCGCCACCGTCATTGTCGGCGGGATGCTTGTCGGCCCCGTCCTGCTGCTCGTCGTCGTGCCGGCGTTGATGATGATATTTCTGAGCCGTGGCAAGAACGACTCCCAAACGCAGGCGCGGTCCGCCCAATAGCACCTGGAATGAAAACTTCGGGCTTCATTTTCATAACGCTCAGCTTTGGCACATTCGCACCCGTCCTGGGGTTCGGCTATTCTTCCAACGAGGGTTCCGAGCCGACGAGTCTCGAGACTCGTTTGAGTTCAGCCAGTGCACGAATCTCCCAAGAAGGGCACGACGCCCAATATCCTGGCGGGAGCGGCCGGACCGACGGGAAGCATCCCGATGGGAGAAAAGACGGCAACCTCGTCTCGGAAGACAGTGGCCTAGCTGGTGCAATAAGGCCGACGCCGGAGCATCACTTGATCAGGGATCGAGCAAAACAGACCCCGAGTGGTTGCGGGAATTCAATCAAAGGACGAGCCGATATTGGCCGGACAAGCAGCACATCGAGAAACGCTTCAGTCCCTAATCCAACTCGCGTCAACCGGCTGACTGCCTCGACGAACGATGGATCGGGGCCGGACGCGGCAGGAGATCGACGCAGCCGGCCTGCACTGTCGCCACATCCGATTCCATCTGGTGCGCTGCGGCTAAACCCGGCCCATAGTCGGGGACCCGCCCCGGCGATCATCGGAGGAGCCGCGAGCGCGAAGAATCAGGCGGGGATTGTCGGGACTCAGACGCGGCTCAGGCCTTGAACGAAGTGACAGGTACCATGTCCAGAACTGTTCAAGCGTCCTGTCGCCTCGCAGCTTTGGCCCTGCTGTTCCTTGCCGGCTGCGCCGCGGGCGCGAATTTCGAGAAACCCGGTGCTCCGGACGTTAAGGGTTATACGGAGAGCCCGCTTTCGACCACGAGTAGTTCTGCCATTGTCGCCGGAGGGGAGGCCCAAAGATTCGTCACGGCCCAAGACATTCCGGGAGAATGGTGGACACTGTTTCGCTCGAAGCAGCTCAACGCCCTGATCGAGCGGTCGCTCCAGGCCAACCCGAACCTAAAGGCGGCACAAGCGGCGTTGGCGGCCGCACGAGAAAACGTCCTAGCCCAGAAGGGCGCCTATTATCCCAGCGTGGCCGGAAGTTTCTTCGCCGGCCGCCAGAAGACCTCCAGTGAAATTTCGCCCACACCCAATTCTGGGGCATTGTATTTCGGCCTTTATACCCCCCAGGTCAGCGTGTCGTATGTGCCGGACGTGTTTGGTCTCAACCGGCGAACGGTGGAGTCCCTTCGGGCCCAGGAGGAACAGACGCGGTTCGCGCTCGTGGCGGTCCACATCGCGCTTAGCGCAAATGTCGTTGCCGCGGCAATCCAAGAGGCGTCCTTGCGCGAGCAGATTGCCGCGACCCGCCAAGTCATCGCTGTTAACACCGACATGCTTAAAATACTGCGCAACCAGTTCGCGGAGGGTTATGCCAGCAGGCTTGATGTCGCAGCGCAGGAATCACAGTTCGCGCAGGTCGCCGCAACGCTGCCGCCGCTGCTCCAGCAACTGGCGCAACAACGCGACCTCTTGGCGGTGCTTTCCGGCGGATTTCCGAGCCAGGGCACGGCCGAGCAGTTTGGGCTTTCGACGCTGCAGCTACCGCAGGAGCTGCCGTTGAGCCTTCCGTCGAAGCTTGTGGCGCAACGCCCGGATGTCCGCCAGGCCGAGGAAAACCTGCACTCGGCAAGCGCCCTAGTCGGGATCGCCGCCGCGAATAGGCTCCCGAATATCACCCTCTCCGCGGATGCAGGCGCTATGGCCCTTGCCGCGCGCCAAGTGTTTGATTCGGGCGCGGGCTTCTGGACTCTAGCCGGGACGGTGACACAACCGATCCTCCAAGGCGGCGCCTTGCTGCACAAGGAGCGCGCCGCCAAGGCGGCCTATGTCCAGGCTGCGGAACAATATCGCAGCACGGTGCTGACCGCCTTTCAGAATGTGGCCGACACGTTGAATGCACTCGAGCACGATGCCGATGCTCTGAACGCCGCAGCTGCCGCCAAGGATGCAGCCAGCATCACCTTGGACCTGGCCAAGCAACAGTGGCAGACTGGTTACACCAGCTATCTGGCGCTATTGAGCGCGGAGCAAGCCTACCACCAAGCCGTGATCAGCCTCGTTCAAGCCCGAGCGAATCGCTATGCTGACACTGCGGCGCTTTTTCAGGCTCTTGGCGGCGGCTGGTGGAACCGCGACGATCTCGCAAGAAACTAACCCTGGAACTTATCAGGCAATGAGGTGCAGATGAGCTTCAGTAGAGGCGCGATACGAGACCGGTGGATTTCGGGACAGGCATCTCCCCTCAAAGTGGGAAAACTGGAATCAACCGCAGTCGCGGATGCCGGGTTGCGGGTGGTCTGTCGCGATGGATAGCGCGCCGGCTCCGAATGCACCGGCTGATTGAAGCCCTGCGCCGGCACGTTCCTGCGTTATCCATCTATATTGGCGGGTATTGGCATCCCCCAAGAACAACGGTATCTCGGCGATCCCCGCCACGGCAAACGTGAACCCCGCCGGCGGGAAGGATTCCAAGGGATCTGACCTTCGCGGTCGGACCTCGACGACTAGGGGTCATTGGTTAAGCTCTACGTCCTTGACTCCAACTCGCCGAGCTTCTGCGTCGCGAAAGACCAACACCATGGCAGCACAAACTAGGCGGCTAACCATCCGAAGGCCGAAGCTGGTGGTCCACCGTGAAGAGGCCTGCTCCCGATGAGTCAAGAAAGGCGCATGCCTGCTCTTGCAGCTGTGGGCCACTTCAAAAAAAGCGCCATGAGCGACTCGAAAATCCCCGGAGGCGAGGCTGCGCCCTTATGAAGCGGCGCCTCGACGAAATCCTCGTCGCGCGCGGCCTCGCCGAGTCAAGGGCCCAGGCGAAGGCGCTCATCATGTCTGGCCGCGTCTTCCGGGGAACCGAGCGCCTGGACAAGCCCGGCCGGGAATTCGCGGAGGACTGCGAGCTCTCGGTACTCAAGCCCCCGCGTTTCGTGAGCCGCGGCGGCGAAAAGCTCGCGGCGGCCCTCGAAAGGTACGCGATCGACCTCAAGGGCGCCCACGTTCTGGACGTCGGCGCGTCGACCGGCGGCTTCACGGACTGCGCGCTGCAGTCGGGCGCCGCCTCGGTGGTCTGCGTGGATGTCGGCCGGGCCCAGCTCCATGCGAGGCTCCGGGCGGACCCGCGCGTCGCGAACCTCGAGAAACTCAACGCGCGCCGCCTCGCCGCCTCCGACCTTCCCCGGACGCAGTTCGACTCGGTCGTGATGGACCTATCGTTCATCTCGCTCAGGGCCGTCCTGCCCGCGGTTTGGCCTCTCCTTCGCGGCGGGGGAGTCCTCGTGGCCCTGGTGAAGCCGCAGTTCGAGGCGGGCAAGGCGCAGGCCGACAAGGGCCGGGGCGTCATCCGGGACGCGTCCGTGCGCGAGGCCGCGCTTGCGGCCGTCCGGGACTTTGCGCTCGCCCGCCTGCCCGGCGCGCAGCTCGTGGGCTCGATGGACTCCCCGATCGAGGGCGCCGACGGGAATAGGGAATTCCTGTTGTGCCTTCGGCGAAGCTTCGCCATCAAACAGGAAACGCAGGCCCCGGCCGGCTGAACCCATGAAGCCCATCCGCTCAATCGCATTCGTCACCAACTCCGGGAAGACCGGCGCGGTCGAGCTTGGGCGGGAGCTGGCCGCCGCCGCCCGCGCCAAGGGTGTCCGGCTCAAGCAGACAACCCGGTTCCTGCTGCCCCGCGGCTTCCTGCACGGTTGCGACGCGTGCTGCGTCATCGGCGGCGACGGCACGCTTCTCGGCGTCGTCCGCGAGGCCGCGCTCGAGAGGGTCCCCCTCATCGGGGTGAACTGCGGCAGCCTCGGGTTTCTGACCCCGTTTTCGCCCGAGGAGGCGCGCCTGGAGTTCGAAGGCCTGCTGGCGGGCTCGTTCCGCGTGGACTACAGGGCGATGCTCGAGTGCAGGGTGGCCGGCGGGCGGCCGAATCTCGCCCTGAACGACGTGCTCATAAAGGACAGGGTGACCTCGAGGCTTGTCCATCTCGAGGTGTTCGCCGACGGCGAGCTTGTCACGGACTACTTCTCGGACGGGCTCATCTTTGCGACGGCGACGGGGTCGACCGCGTATAACCTCTCCGCGGGCGGCCCGATCATCCACCCCGGCGCCAACGTGATCGCGATGACGCCGATCTGTCCGCACACGCTCACGAACCGCACGATCATCTTCCGCGACACCGTCAGGCTGCGCGTGATCAACCGCTCGAAGGGCGCGCGGCTGCTCGTCGGGATCGACGGCCACGGCGAATTGAAGGCCGCGACCGGGGAATGGGTGGACATATCGATTGCCCGGGCCCGGCTCCCGCTTGCCCTGCCAAAGGGATACTCCCACTTCGCCGTGACGCGCACCAAGCTCAAGTGGAGCGGCGGCGTCGCCGAGCGCAAGTAGGCCGCTCCCCGCCCTAGGGCCGCACGACGAGCTGCGTCCGCCTCGCCTGCTGGAGGTGGCGCCTCGCGAACCCGGCGAGGTCATCGAGCGACACCGCGTCGATCAGCGAGTCGTATTCCTTCCAATGGTTCGCCGGCCGGCCCTGGAGCACGTCAAGTCCCGCCTGCATCGTCCTGGACGAATTGGTCTGAAGGGCCTTCTGCTGGCCCGCCTTCAAGCGCACCTGGCAGCGCCTGAGCTCCTCCGCCGAGACCCCCCCCGACTGCACGCGCGCAATCTCCGCGCCGATTTCCTGCAGGACGTCCGACTCCTTGCCCGGCTGCGTCCCGGCGATGAAATAGAACATTGCCGCGCTCTTGCCCGTCACCCTCCCCGAGCGGACGAAATAGGCCAGCCCCCGCTGCTCCCTCACCCGCTCGAACAGCATCGAGGCCATGCCGCTGAATAGCTCGTCCGCAACCTCGCCCACGTAGAAGTCCGGCGAGTCGAGCACCGATCCGGGATAGGCCTGGAGGACGACCGCCTGCTCGCGGGGCTGCCTCTCCACGAACTCTCCGGGCTCGGCGGGACCCTCGAACATGGACCCGGCCCCGATGGGCTTTCCGCGCGGAATCCGCCGCAGAAACGCCTCCAGCCTTGGAAGCAGCCTGTCGGGATCGAAGTCGCCGGCGACCGAAAGCACGGCTCCCGGCCCCACGAGCAGGCGCTTCCACAATGCGCGGAGGTCCCCGGGCTCCGTCGCGGAAACGCCCGCCTCGTCGCCCTGCGAGCTATACGCGAAGGGGTGCGCGCCGAAGAATCTCCTGCGGAGCAGCTTCCGCGCAAAGGCGACCACGTCATCGTCCTCCTCGCGGATGGCCGCGAGCTGCGAGTCCCGCTCGATCCCGAGCGTCCCGCTGATGAAGGCGGGCGTCAGCGCCGCGTCCGCGATGAGCTCCAGCGCGCGCTCCGCGTCGGGCGGCAGGACCTCCGCCGACAGCCCGAGCGTATTGTCCCCGGAGGACGCGCTGAACGAACCGCCGACCTCCTCGATCCGCTGGGACACCTCGGCGGCGCTGCGCCGGCGGGTGTCCTTGGTCAAGAGCGTCGCGAGAAGCGCGGAGCTTCCCCGCCGTCCGGGCGCCTCGCTGAACGGGCCTCCGTGCGTCAGCAGGCGCATGTGCAGGTTGGGTAGGCGCCGGTCCGGCTGAAACACGATGCGCGCGCCGTTCGACAGGCGCACCTCCTGAAAATCAGGCCGCCCGCCAAGGGACGCAGGCGCGCCGCCGCCGGCGGCAGGGGCCCCCGCAGACTCGGGCTCGAGCGACACCGACACCAGGCGGTCGGGCACGATATGGGCCCTCAGGGCCGCCCCGAGGTCGGCCGGGCCCACCTTCGCGAGGCGCTCAAAATAGGAGCGGCCGAACTCGAGGTCTCCGATGACGACCTCCGCCATTCCGATGCGCGAGGCCTGGCCGCTCATCGTCTTGCAGGTGTTGATCTCCGAGACGACCGCCTGCCTGTAGGCCTTGCGCGCCTGCCGGGCAGTGAATCCACCCGGTCCGGCCAGGGACTCCAGGACGCGCATGATCGCCTGCTCGGCCTCCCGCCGCTTTGCCTCCTCGCAAGTGAACGAGATGCAGAAGAGCCCGCTGGAACCCGGGTTCCAGCTCGAGGCCTCGATCGTGTGGACAAGCCTCCTCTTCTCCCGGATCTCCTGCCAGAGCACCGAGCTGTCGCCCCCGCCGAGCACCGATGCCAGGATGTCGAGCACCGGCGCCGACGGATCGGAAAGGCCGGGGATGGGCCATGCGAGCGCCACCCGCGCGATCTCGACCTTCTCGAAGAAGCGGACGCGCCTGGGGCCGAGCTGCAGGGGCTCGGCCGGCACGAGGACCGGCGCCAGCCTTGACCTCGGCGCCCCGCCGAAATGGCGCTCCACCGCCGCGCGCGCCTGCGCCGCGCCGACGTCCCCCGCAATCACGACCACCATGTTGTTCGGCACGTAGCGCTCGCGGTAGTATGACACGAGCGCCGCGCGGTCGGCCGCCGCAAAGACGTCCTTGTGCCCGATCACCGGATGCCGGTACGGGTGCTCCCTGAATGCCGTGGAGAACACCGCCTCCCAAAGCCGGTTATCGGGATCGTCCCGGGTCATCGCGATTTCGCGCAGGATCACGTCCTTCTCGCGCAGGACCTCCGCGTCGGGAAGCGTCGAATGCAGCACGGCGTCGGCGAGCACGTCCACCGCCAGCTCGACGCGCTCGCTCGGGAGGTCGATGTAATAGACCGTCCGGTCAAACGTCGTGTAGGCGTTGATGTACCCGCCGTTCGCCTGCACCGTCGCCGAAATCTCCCTGCCGGTCCGCCTGGACGTGCCCTTGAAGAGCATGTGCTCCAGGAAATGCGACAACCCCGCCCCCAGCTGCGCCGCCTCGTGGATGCTACCGGTCTTCACCCAGACCTGGACCGAGGCGAGCCGGGCCGACTGGTCGGGCTTCACCAGCAGCGTCAGCCCGTTCGGCAGGATCGCGCGCTCGACGGGCTCCCGCCACAATGCGTCCAGCAGTGCGCGGTCCGCATGCGGAGTCTTGAAGTTCGGCATCTCCGTGCAGGCGTCAGACGGAGCCGATGGCTTCCGCCGCGGAGGCACCGCGGGGGCGCTGCGCAGGCAGGAACGGCTTCACGAACACGTCGTCGAAATCGTATAGATTCGCAAAATCCTCGCGACGGTCGCTCTCAGTCTTGCTGAAGGCGTTATATTCAATCAGGTTAAATACAATATCTCCGAAATCCTGGCACTGGCGGACCCCCCAGGAGTTCAGGACGGTCTTTGTCATGGGGCCGAATTGCTCGAGGGCGTACACGCGCAATCCGTCGAGAAGCTCGGCGCCTGAGACGTGCCTCGACTTCCCGGTCCGGCTCGCGTCCTTTTTTCGTATTTCTTTTACGGTGTGATCAAGCCCGAGCCTCACGAAATCGTACGCCTTGCGGTCGAAGCGCGTGTCCTCTTTGCAGATCATTGCGACAATTCGTGGAAACTCTGCATCTTGCATGTTTGTGCGCGGAAAATTGGCAGCTGCTCGTCAAGCGCGCAACATCGCCCTTTAATTGCAGCCTATCTGCGTCAATATTGGCAAGTTGCAAAAGAATCGCTTCTGGGCTCGCAAACGATCGAAATTATCTTAGTTTTTTTCGCAAACAATGATCGCCTCAACCCAAACCAATCATCCCCTGACCGGGGTGGCCGGAGAGAAGGAGCAGACTCCGGTCGAGCTTGCCTGTTACAAATTGAAGGAGGCCGGGCTGAGGATCACGCAGCCTCGGGTGTCAATACTCGCGGCGCTCATCAGGGCGGGCCGCCCGTCCAGCATCGACGCCCTCCACGGGGACCTCGGGGCGAACTCCTGCGACATCGTCACCGTGTACCGCTGCATGGCCGCCTTTGAGTCCATCGGGCTCGTCAGGCGCGCATTCCTGATCAACGGCACAAGCCTTTACGAGATCAACCTGGGCGATCCGAACCGATACCACGTGGTCTGCAAGCAGACCAACAGCGTTCAGGAACTCGACCCGGCGTCGGCGGCCGAGCTTCGCCGGGCCGTCCAGCTGGTCGAGGACACCCTCCGCGCCCAGGGCTATGCCGATGTCGGACACATCGTCGAGTTTTTCGGAAAGGCGCCTGCCAGCCGCTCCCAGGCGGAGGTCGTCGTCCCGCCCACGCAGACGACCGCGAGCTGAGGGCGGCCCTACCTACGCCTGGGCAGCCGCGTAGTTCCTGCCCGCCTGCTCCCAGTCGACCACGCTCCAGAACGCCTCGACGTAGTCGGCCCGGCGATTCTGGTGCTTCAGGTAGTAGGCGTGCTCCCACACGTCGATCCCGACGATAGGAACCGCGCCGTCGCTGATCGGCGAATCCTGGTTCGCGGTCGAGTGGACGCCCAGTTTCCCGCCCTTCTGGCTGAGCCAGGCCCAGCCGCTCCCGAAACGCTTCATGGCCGCGTCGGAGAGCCGCGCCTTGAGCGCATCGAAGGAGCCAAAGTCCCTCCCGATCGCCGCCGCAAGGCCGCCGGCCGGGGCCCCTCCCCCCTTGGGCGAGAGTATCGACCACCAGAAGGTATGGTTCACATGCCCTCCCACGTTGTTGCGGAGCGCGGTGCGCAGCGGCTCCTCGATGGAAGCAAGGTTGGCAAGGATCTCCTCGGCCGTCATCGCGGCGAGCGCGGGATGGCCCTCCAGGGCCTTGTTCGCGTTGTTGATGTAGGCCTGGTGGTGCTTCGAGTAATGGATCTCCATCGTCTGCGCGTCGATGTGGGGCTCCAGGGCGTCGAAGGCGTACGCGAGCGGCGGCAGGACAAACGGCTGCGGGATCCTGCCGGAGCCGGCGGGCGCAGCCGCGTCCGCCGCGAGCGCCCTTGTCACGGCGCCGAGCCCAACCATCGCCGCGCCTCCGCCAAACAGCTTGATCGCTTCACGTCGGGTCATGGCGCAACCATACAAGGACAGGCCATCCGCGCAAGTGCCCGGCGCAGATTGGGCCCCGCGGGCCTACTGGGCGAGAAGCCTGCGGAGGGTCTCGTCGACCCGCCTGGGGTCGGCCCGGCCCTTGGCGGCGCGCATCACCGGGCCCTTGAACGCGTTTATGGCGCTGTCCTTGCCCCCCTTGAAATCGGCCGCGGACTTCGGGTTCGCCGCAATGGCCTCGCGGCACCAGCGATCGAGCTCGTCGAGGCCGGTCTGCGCCCCGAGGCCCTTGCGGGCGACCACGGCGTCGGGCGGCTCGCCGGTCCGGAACATGTCGACGAACACCTCCTTGGCCGCGTTGCTCAGGATGGCGCCCTCCTCGACAAGCCTGACGAGCCCGGCGACGTGGGCCGGCCTCACCTTGGCCTGCGCAAGCCCGACCTTCGCCGCGCCGAGCTCGCGGAGGAGGTCGTTGGCGATCCAGTTGCCGGCCGCCTGCGGCTTCCCGCAGAGGCGGGCCGCCTCCTCGAAGAAGTCGCTCAGCTCCCGGTCGGGCACGAGGACGGACGTGATCGTGTAGGGCACGCCGTACTCCTTCTGGAACCTGCGCTGCTTGTCGAAGGGAAGCTCGGGGCAGTCCGCGCGGACCGCCGATTTCCATTCCTCGCCCACCTGCACCGGCATGAGGTCCGGGTCGGGGAAGTAGCGGTAGTCGTGCGCCATTTCCTTCGTCCTGAGGGATTTTGACTCCCCCGTCTGGCCGTCGTAGTCGCGGGTCTCCTGCACCACCCTGCCCCCGGCCTTGACGACCGAGATCTGCCTCCTGACCTCAAGGGCGATCCCGTCGCGGACAAAGGAGAAGGAGTTCAGGTTCTTCAGCTCGACCTTGGTGCCGAGTTCGGTGCCGCCCTCCGGCCGTATGGAGATATTCGCGTCGCAGCGGAGCTGGCCCTTCTCCATGTCGCAGTCCGAGATCCCGCCGTATATCATGAGGGTCTTGAGCGCGGTCAGGAAGGCGAAGGCCTCGTCCGCGCTGCGGATCACGGGCTCCGACACGATCTCCATGAGCGGCGTGCCCGCGCGGTTGAAGTCGACGAGCGACACGCCCTCGGCGTGGTTCAGCTTGCCCACGTCCTCCTCCAGGTGGATGCGCGTGAGCGAGATCCTCTTGTGCTCCCCCATGACGTTGCGCGCAGGGCCGGGCAGCTCGATCTCGACGAAGCCGCCCCTGCACAGGGGCTGGTCGTACTGGGAGATCTGGTAGTTCTTCGGCGAGTCGGGGTAGAAGTAGTTCTTCCGGTCCCACTTGCACTCGGGCGCGATGTCGCAGCCGAGAAGGAGGCCCGCCTTGATGATCTTGTCGAGGGCCGCCTTGTTCATCACCGGGAGCGTCCCCGGCAGGGCCAGCACCACGGGGTCCGTGAGCGTGTTCTCGGGCTGGCCGTAGCCGGCCGCGACCCGGCTGAACATCTTGGAGCGGGTCTTCACCTGGACGTGCACCTCCAGGCCGATGACGGCTTCGTAGTTCATAGCCTGGGGCGGCGCGTGCGCCAGTCGGTGCGCTTCTCGTAGGCGCCCGCGATCGCGAGCAGCTCCGTCTCCCTGAACGGCTGGCCTATCGCCTGGAGCCCGATCGGGAGCCCGCCGCGGGTGAAGCCGCACGGGATGCTCATTCCGGGAAGCCCGGCCAGGTTGACCCCGATCGTGTAGATGTCGCTCAGGTACATCGCCAGCGGGTCGGCCGCCTTCTCGCCCTTCCTGAAGGCCGGCGTCGGCGAGGTGGGCGTCAGGATTGCGTCCACCTGCGCGAACGCATCGAGGAAATCCCGGCGGATGAGGGTGCGCACCTTCTGGGCGCGCAGGTAGTACGCGTCGTAGTAGCCGCTCGAGAGGACATAGGTCCCCAGGATGATCCTCCGCTTCACCTCGGGCCCGAAACCCTCGGCGCGCGACTTGAAATAGATGTCGAGGGCGTCGGTGGCATCCTTTGAGCGGCGCCCGTACCGGACGCCGTCGTAGCGGGCCAGGTTGGACGAGCACTCCGCGGTCGCGATGATGTAATAGGCCCCGATCGCGTACCTCGTGTGCGGGAGCGACACCTCCCGTATCTCGCAGCCGAGGCCCCGGTACTCGTCGACCGCCGCCTGCACGGCCGCGCCAACCTCGGGATCGAGCCCCTCCCCGAAGTACTCCTTAGCGATCCCGAGCCTCCACCTGCGGCCGGATTTCGCAAGGGCCGCCATCCCGCCGGCGTAATCGGGCACGTCCATCCTGACCGAGGTCGAGTCCCGGGGGTCGTGCCCGGCGATCGCGCCGAGGACCGACGCGGCGTCCTCGACCGAGCGCGCGAACGGCCCGATCTGGTCCAGCGACGACGCGAATGCGATAAGCCCGTAGCGCGACACCCTCCCGTAGGTCGGCTTCAGCCCGACGACGTTGCACAGGGCCGCCGGCTGGCGGATCGATCCCCCGGTGTCCGAGCCGAGCGCGGCGACAGCCTCGCCGGCCGCCACTGCCGCCGCGCTTCCGCCCGAGGAGCCGCCGGGGACGCGCTCGAGGTCCCACGGGTTCGAGGTCGTGCGGAAGGCGGAGTTCTCCGTGGAGGAGCCCATCGCGAATTCGTCGAGGTTCAGGCGCCCCCAGCAGATCGCCCCGGCCTCCTTCAGCTTCCGGGCCACGGTCGCGTCGTAGGGCGAGACGTAGTTCTCGAGCATCCGGCTCGAGGCCGTCAGGGGCTGGCCCGCGACCGCGACCACGTCCTTGATCCCGACCGGGATCCCCTCAAGGGGCCGGCCCCGCCCGTCGGCCCCGGAGGCCCTCGCCTTGGCCCGGCGCTCGTCGGATGCGCGCGCCTGGCCGAGCGCGTCCTCCTCGTCGAACGAGTTGAACGCCCCGACACGCCCGTCCACCTTCCTCGTGCGGGCGATCACGGCCTGCATGAGCTCGACCGCGGACAGGTCGCCCCGCCCGAGGCGCCCCGAGAGCTCGGAGATCGTCGAGTAGCAGAGTTCCTCGGACACGGCTCGGGCTTGGTCGCCTATTCGACCACCTTGGGGACCACGAACATGTTGTCCCGCTTCTGGGGCGCGTTCCGCAGGGCGTCCTCGACCGGGAGTCCGGGCTCGGGAACGTCCTCGGCCCAGACGTTCACGACGGGAAACGCGTGCGCCGTCGGCTCGATCCCCGATATGTCGACCTCGTTCAGCTGCTGCACGTAGGCCAGCACGTCGCCGAGCTGGGCCGCAAAGCGCGCCTTCTCCTCATCCGTGAGGGCGAGGCGGGCGAGGTTGGCCACGTGGTCGAGCCTGAGGTCGTCGGGTCTTGGCATTGCGCTACCTCCTGAGCTGGAAGGCGGTCTTCTCCGCGATCTCGCGCTGGATCCTCGAGAGCGCGTCGTTCACCTCCTCGTCGGTCAGCGTCCGCGTCGGCGAGCGGAACACGAGCGAGAACGCGAGGCTCTTCTTCCCATCGGGCAATCCCTTGCCCTCGTAAACGTCGAACACCTCCACGCTCTCGACCGAGAACGAGGACCCGGCCGCCGATGCGGCGAACCGCGCGACGGCCGCCCGCACGTCGCCCGCCGGGGTGGACGCGTCGACCACGAGGGCGATGTCCCTGAGCGCCGCGGGAAGGAGGCTGAACTCACGGTACCGCACCCTCTGGGCGGAAACGGCAAGCTTCTCGGGGAGCACCGCGAAGACTCCCGCCAGGACCGCGCCCTCTATTCCCCGCGCCCTCAGCATCGCGAGGTTCACGAGCCCGAGGCGCGCAGTCCATCCCCTGCCGATGGACCCGGCGGAGACGGAGTGCCCCTCCTGCCAGCCGAACCCGGGCCCGGCCACCGGCTCCAGCCGCTCGCCGCCGAGGTCGACCCCCGCGGCCGCGGCGATCGCCGCCAGGTGATGCTTCACCGTGTAGAAGTCCGCGGGCTCCCGGCGCCTCCAGTGCCGCGCGCTGTCCTCGGCGATCAGGAAGGCTGCGGCGGCGCACTCGTAGTTCTGCCCGTTATCCTCGACGAAGATCCGGCCCGTCTCGCACAGCCTCGAGGCGGGCACCCCCCGCGACTGGTTGAGCAGCAGCGAGTCCAGGAGGCCCATGATCAGGGTGGGTCGCAGGTGCGACTGGTCCTCGACGAACGGGTTGGAGAGCGCGAGCTCCGCCGCGGCCGTCTCCGAGACCCAGGTCGCGAGCTCCGACGCCGGCCTGAGGGTGAGGTTCACGCACTCGTGGAAATCATGCCCCACCAGGTACGAGTTGACCCGGCGGTTGAAGGCGACGACGGGGTCGTCGTCCGCGGTCAGGCCTGCCGAGATCACCGGCGCGGGCGGGATCCGCTCGGTCCCGTGCAGCCGCAGGATCTCCTCCACAAGGTCGATCGGGCGGTCGATGTCGTCCCGCCAGCTCGGTATGGACACGGTCCACTCGACGCCGCCGCCCGCCGCGGGCGCCTCGCGCGTCACGTTGAGCTCGAGCGACTCGAGCGCCGCCCTCATCTCGTGCGCCGGGATGTCAAAGCCCAGCCGTTCGCGCACAAAGCCGGACGACACGGCGACCTCCCTCTTCCACGGGACATCGCCGCCGACGACGCAGACCGGGTTGACGACCGCCCCGCCCGAGGTCTCGACGATCAGGTCGACCGCGCGCCACGCCGCCTCGAGCGCCGTGTGGGGGTCGACCCCGCGCTCGTACCGGTGGGACGAGTCCGACGTCAGCCCCAGCGAGTGCGACGTCCAGCGGATCGACGAGGCCCTGAAGATCGCGCACTCGAGGACGATCGCCGTCGTCGACTCGTCCACGCCCGAGTTCTCCCCTCCCATGACGCCGGCGACGACGAGGGCCTTGGTCGTGTCGGCGATCACGAGCGTGCGCGCCGACAGGGTCCTCTCCTTGCCGTCGAGCGTCGTGATCCTCTCGCCCTCGCGCGCCCTGCGCACAACGATCCGGCCCCCGCCGATCTTGCGCGCGTCGAAAGCGTGGAGCGGCTGGCCGCACTCGAGCATCACGTAGTTGCCCACGTCGACGACGTTGTTGATCGGGCGCAGCCCCACGGCCCGCAGCCGCTCCTGCATCCACGCGGGGCTCGGCCCGACGCGCACGCCCGCCACCACGTGCGCCGAGTAGAGCGGGCAGTCCTCGGGGCTGTCGACCTGGACGCCCGAGAAAAGGTCGCTGCGCGCGGCGCCCTCGACCTCCCCGCGGAATCTCTCCTGGGGATAGGTGAGGTCCTTCCGGAACCATGCGGCGAGCTCGCGCGCGAGCCCCAGGTGCGACAGGCAGTCCGGGCGGTTCGGCGTGATCTCGAGGTCGAACACGGTGTCGGACGGGGGCAGGACCTCGTTGATCGGCGCCCCGAGCCGCGGCCCGCCCTCGAGGATCAGGAGCCCACCCGCGTCGTCGCCGAACCCGAGCTCCCGGCCCGAGCACATCATGCCGTCGGAGGGCTGCCCGCGGATCGTGGACCTCTTTATCTCGAGCCCGCCCGGCAGGACGGCGCCGGGCAGCGCCACGGGAACGCGGTCCCCCACCCCGTAGTTGTGCGCGCCGCAGACGATCGTCCTCACCCCGCCCGCCGGCCCGATGTCGACCGTGCAGACGGAGAGCTTGTCGGCGTTCGGGTGCTTCTCACTTGTAAGGATCTCCCCGACGACGACGTTCACCAGACGGGGCACGCCCGCCTCGATCACCTGCTCCACCTCGAAGCCAAGGAAGGTGATGGCGCGCGTGATCTCCGGCACCGGGGCGTCCAGCGCGACGTAGTCCCTGATCCAGTTGAGCGAGATCTTCATTCCTCGGCGGGGCCCGGTTCAGAGCCCCCAGGGGAACTGCTTCAGGAACCTCATGTCGTTCTGGTAGAAGACGCGGATGTCGTCGATCCCGTAGAGGGTCATCGCGAGCCGCTCGATCCCCATCCCGAAGGCGTAGCCCGTCCACACCTCCGGGTCGTAGCCGACGGACCTGAACACCTCCGGGTCCACGATTCCGCACCCGCCGATCTCGATCCATTCCTTCCTCACCTTCGGAAGGTGCCGGGCGGAAAGGTCGACCTCGAAGCTCGGCTCCGTGTACCCGAAGTAGTGCGGGCGGAAGCGTATCTTCGTCCCCGGCCCGAGCAGCGCCTCAAACAGGTAGTCGAGGAGCGCCTTGAGGTCGCGGACCGTGACATTGCGGTCCACGTAGAGGCACTCGATCTGGTGGAAGCTCGCGCTGTGCGAGGCATCGGTGGTGTCGCGCCGGTACGCGCGGCCCGGCGAGATGATGCGGATCGGCGGGGGACCCTTGAGCATGGTGCGCACCTGGACCGACGAGGTGTGGGTGCGGAGCAGGTAGCGCTCGCCGGGCACGCGCTTGGACACGTTGGCGAAGCGGGCGCCCTGCGGGAAATAGAACGTGTCCTGAGGGTCCCGAGCCGGGTGGTCGGGCGGCGTGTTAAGGGCGTCGAAGCAGTAGAACTCCGTCTCCACCTCGGGCCCGTCGGCAACCGTGAAGCCGACCTTGCGCAGGATCCTGCACAGCTCCTCCCGGACGAGCGTCAGCGGGTGGAAGGTGCCGGGGCCCTCGTCCGTCGACGGGAGCGTCGGGTCGACGGGGGGACCGAGCCTGGAGGCGAGCTCCAGCTCCTCGATCCTCAGGAGGGCGCTGTCGAGAATCTCCTGGAGCCGCGCCTTGGACTCGTTGACCAGCCTGCCGAGGGCCGGGCGCTCCTCCTTGGGAACCGACGCAATCTGTTTCATCACCGCCGTGAGCTCCCCGTGGGGGCCCACGTAGCGCGCCTTGGCCGACTCCAGCTCCGGACGGGTCCGGATCGCCTGGAGTTCCTTCGAGGCCTTGGCGAGAAGCGAGGAGAGTTGCGCTTGCATCTCCGTCCTGCTTCCGGAGTTCAGGCCTTCTTGGCGGAGGCCTTTGTCTTCAGGGCCTCGCGGGCCTGCTGGACCAGCGCGCCGAAGGCCGCCTCATCGCGCACGGCTATGTCGGCGAGCACCTTGCGGTCGAGCTCGATCCCGGAGGCCTTCAGGCCCTCCACGAAGCGGCTGTAGCTGATGCCCGCGGCGCGGCATGCGGCGTTCAGGCGAATGATCCACAGGGAGCGCCATTCGCCCTTCTTCTTGCGGCGGTCGCGGTACGCGTACTGCCAGGCGTGCTGGACCGCCTCCTTCGCGTAGCGGAAGAGCTTCGACTTGCTGCCGAAATAGCCCTTGGCGTATTTCAGCACCTTCTTGCGGCGCTTGCGCGACGCCGGGGAGTTTGTTGCACGTGCCATGGGAGGATGGAGTTGTGTTACTTAAATGCCTGGGCGCCCCGTCAGAGGCCGTGCGGGAGGCACCGAATGAGCGGCTTGGCGTGGCCTTTGGCGACGAGCTTGTCCCGGGTGGCCCGGCGCTTCTGCTTCGACGATTTCGTGGCCAGAAGGTGCCGGAAGCCGGGCGTGCGGCGCATGAGCTTGCCGCGGGCGGTCAGCTTGAAGCGCTTGGCTACGGACTTCTTGGTCTTTTGCATGGAGGGAGTGGTCGAACACACAGAGTGGCGGACGGGTTGGCAAGGGGAAAAAGCCCCGGCGCAACAGGGGGCGCCCCGGCGCAAACGGGCCCCGCCGCCGGCTTAGCGCAATCTTAATGCGAACGTGACATATTCTGCTCGTTTTGCGTTGCCCACAAAAGGAGAAATTCAGTCGCTGGCCGGATACAGTTCCCGTACCCCGATTGATGCATCCCTTTAAGCTCCACCACGCGCTCGTCCTTGCGGCATCGGCGTGCTTGTTCGCGCAGGTCTCGCGAGCCCAGGCGGCGCCTTCAGGACAGCCGGACCCGGGGGCTACCGCGCCAAGTCTCGAGGCAGCCTCGTCCTGGACCCTCCATGAGCAGGCGACGTGGATCGACCAGGGGCACCCCTCGTTCAACTCGCCCTACGAGGGGCCGAACAGCCTCACGGGGGATTCCCAGTCCCAGCGGACGTTCTCGTTCTCCGTGTTCATTGGCCACCGATTGTGGGCGGACACGGAGCTCTATTATGAGCCCGAGGTCTTCCAGGGCCATGGCCTGAGCGACACCCTGGGCATGGCCGGATTCCCCAACGGGGAGGCGGTCAAGGCGGCATTCCCCAACTTCCACTACAACACCTCCAAGCTTTTCATCCGGCAGACATTCGGGCTGGGGGGAGAGACCGAGAAGGTCGAGGACGACCAGAACCAGGTTGCTGGGTCCTACGACGTGAACAGGATCGTCCTCACCGTCGGCAAATTCGCGGCAAGCGACTTCTTCGATGCCAACGCGTACAGCCACGACACGAGGACCCAGTTCCTGAACTGGTCGCTCTGGGAAAGCGCCGCCTGGGACTACCCGGCCGACGTCGTCGGCTACACGGGGGGCTTTGTCGCGGAGTGGAACACAAAGGACTGGATGCTCCACTACGGCATCTTCATGGAGCCCACGGAGGTGAACGGAGCCCGGCTCGATTATCACTTGCTGGACGCCCACGGCCAGATCATCGAGTTCGACCGGCGCTACACGGTGGGCGACCTCTCGGGAGTGCTTAGGCCTTTTGTGTTCTGGAACCAGGCGCGCATGGGGGATTACGCGGACGCAGTCGCAAGCGCGGACATCAGCGACGCCCTTTCGAGGTCGCGTGCCTACCGCTCGAAGGCGGGCTTTGGGATAAGCTGGGAGCAGCAGCTTGCGAAAGACCTGGGGGCCTTCGTCCGCCTGAGCTGGGACGACGGCCGGACCGAATCATTTGCGTTCACCGAGGTGGACCGGTCGCTGGCGGCCGGCCTAAGCCTGAATGGGGGCCCATGGGGCCGGAAGGACGACGTGCTAGGCTTGGCCGGCGTCGTCAACGCGATAGCGCCGAGCCACAAGGCCTACCTTGCCGCCGGAGGGACGGAGGGCCTGATCCTCGGCGACGGCGCTCTCAACTACGGCCCGGAGGAGATCCTGGAGGCCTACTACAGCTGGCGGGTCGTCAAATGGCTTTCGATTTCACCCGATTTTCAGTATGCAGTTCATCCCGGTTACAACCGCGACCGCGGCCCCGTTCCCATTTACGCATTGCGCGCGCACATTGAGTACTAGGCGCCGGCCACTACCATGAGCCCGTCGGACCCATACCCCCCCTCCGCCGGCCCGTTCGAGGCCTGGCGCGAGGGCTTCTGGCGCCGTATCCTCGCCCCGTCGGATCCCAGGCGCAGGCGCCAGTACATAGGCATCACGTTGTGCCTCGTCGCCATCATAGGGGTGGCGGACTACCTCACGGGCTTTGAGCTGTCGCTCCTGGTCTTCTATTTCCTGCCCGTGTGCATTGCGGTCGCCGCCGTGGGCTGGCAGTTCGGGGCGCTGACGGCGGTGCTCAGCGTCGCCACCTGGCTTGTCGGCGACATCCTGGCGGGAGCACACTTCGCGAGCCCCTTCGTCCCCGGCTGGAATGCGCTGATCGCGCTGGGCACCTACCTGATCGTGATCTGGCTGCTGGCGAGCCTGATCGCCCTTCACCGGGACATGGAGGAGCGCGTCCGCCAGCGCACGGCGGCGCTGATCGAGGAGATCGCGGAGCGCGAGCGCCTGGAGAAGGCCGTCTTGGAGATCTCCGAGCGCGAGCGCCGCGCGATCGGGCACGACCTGCACGACGGCCTGGGCCAGCACCTGACCGGCACCGCGCTCGTGGCCCAGGCGCTCGGCGCCAAGCTCACGGCCCGCTCCGCCGCGGAGGCGGCCGAGGTGGCCAAGATCGTCGCGCTAATCGAGCAGGGCATCGCGCAGACCAGAAGCCTCGCGAAGGGACTGCTGCTGGCGGAGATCGAGCGCGATAGCCTTGTCACGGCGATGCAGGAGCTGGCCGCGTCGGTGCGGGACCAGTTCCGCGTCGAATGCGAGTTCTCGTGTGAATCGGCGGTGAGCCTAAGCGAGAGCGGCACGGCGACGCACATCTACAGGATCGCCGAGGAGGCGACCCGGAACGCCGTCCGCCACGGCAGGCCGCGCCGAATCGCCCTGGCGCTCTCGGCGGAGGCGGGATGGCTCGTCCTCTCCGTGCGCGACGACGGCACCGGTCTTCCCCCGCTGGAGCGCCGCGGCCAGGGCCTCGGCCTCAAGATTATGGCCCACCGCGCCGCGATCATCGGAGCCTCCCTGGACGTCAGGGCGCAGGCCGAGGGCGGCACGGCTGTCGAATGCCGCCTGCCTTATCCGGCCTCCTGACCATGCCCGACGAAACCGACCCAGCCCCGCCCCGCAGGCGCATCTTCTTGGTCGACGATCATCCCCTGGTCCGGGAGGGGCTCACCAAGCTCATAAACCAGGAACCCGACCTCTGCGTGTGCGCGGAGGCGGAGGACGCGGGCGAGGCCTTTGCCGGGATCGTCCGCACCCAGCCGGACGCCGCCGTGGTGGACCTTTCTCTGCAGGGCGAATCGGGGCTCGACCTCATCAAGCGCCTGCAGTCGCTGGCGCGGCCCCCGCCCATCCTTGTCCTGTCCATGCACGACGAGGCCTTCTACGCGGAGCGCGCGCTTCGCGCCGGCGCCCTCGGCTACGTGATGAAGCGCGAAACCTCCGGCAAGATTATCGCCGCCCTCCGGCAGATCCTGCTCGGCCATGTCTACGTGAGCGCGGCGGTTGCCGCCCAGGCGGCGGAGAAGTACCTCCGGCGCAGGACCGCCGCCACGGGTTCCCCGCTCGACAGCCTCACCGACCGCGAGCTCGAGGTCTTCCGCCGAATCGGCCACGGCCAGGAGAACCGGAGCATCTCCGAGGACCTCCACCTGAGCCTGAAGACCGTGCAGACCCATTGCGCCCACATTAAGGAGAAGCTCGGGCTGGAGAACGCCACGGCTCTCATGCGGGAGGCGGTCCGCTGGGTGGAGTGCCAGCGTTGAGCGCCTCCGGCATAGGGCCCCGCCCTATGCGATTACCAAGCCCGGTCCGATAGACAGTCGGTGGTTCCCCTCCGTATAATCGTGTTGAATGGTGCGTTATCTCCATAGGGCCTTATACGGCGAAACGGCCTGCCCGCGGCTCCCATTGGGGGGCCTCGCGGCGGCCGCCGCCTTGGCGCTCTCCCCCGTGCTCGGCCATGCGGCGGAGGCCGGCCCCGCGCCGCTCACGCTGGCCGAGGCCCGCAGGCTCGCCATCGAGCGCAACGCGGATTTCCACGTCGCGCAGGCGCAGGTCGACGCGGCGCTCGCCCAGCTCAGGGTGGCCAGGGAATTCCCCAACCCCACCCTGGGCCTCTCGACGGCAAAGATCAGCACCGACGGGACGCCGGAGGGCACGGCGCTCGGCAACACCCTGCTGAACCGCAGCTACGACAGCATCGCCTCGCTCAGCCAGCTCTTCCTCGTCGGCAAGCGCGGGTTGATGCGCGACGCGGCGAAGGCGGGCGTGCATTCCGCCGAGTTCCAGCGCGACGACGCCCGGCGCCTCCTGCTCCAGGCCGTCACCCAGGCCTATGCGGCCGCGCTGGCCGCGCTCAAGGAGGCCGAAGTCCTGACCGACTCGGCCGCCAAGCTCAGGCGCGAGGCGGACATCGCCGGGCACCGCTTCAAGGCCGGCGACCTTTCCGCGTCCGACAAGGCGCAGCTTGAGATCGCGGCCGACCAGGACGAGCTGAGCGCCGAGGCCGAGCGCGCCACGGCGAAGACGGCCGTCGTGACCCTTGAGATCCTGCTGGGCGAGCCCGCGCCAGCCGGCGCGACGCCCCTCGCCGACACCCTGGACCAGTGGATGCAGTCGATCCCGCCCGGCCTCGAGGAGGCGCCGACCGGGGCCCGCCCGGACATCGCGGCCGCCGAGTCCGCGGTCAACCAGGCCGACGCGAACGTCAAGCTGCAGCAGCGCCAGCGGATCCCGGACGTGACGGCGAGCGTGCAATTCGAGCGCAACCCGCCCGCGCAGCCCGACACGGTGGGCGTCGGGCTCTCCCTGCCGCTGCCCCTTTGGGACCGCTTCGACGGCGAGATCCTGTCCGCGAAGGCCGCGCGGGAGCAGGCCCAGGCGCAACTTGACAAGGTGCGCATCCAGGCCGCGGCCGACGTGGCGGCGGCCCGCGTCGCCTTCCGCGAGGCCTCGCAGCGCACACGCCGCTACCAGACGTCGCTCGTCCCGAAGTCGGCGGAGGTGGTCAGGAGCGTGTCATACGCATTCGAAAAGGGCGGCGCCGCGCTGATCGACCTCCTCGAGGCCGAGCGCAACGACAATGCCATCCGGGTCGCCTCCGTCCAGTCGCAGGCGGACACGGCCAGCGCGGCGGTGGCGCTGCAGGCGGCCCTCGGGCGCCTCGGCGGATCCGACGCCTATTGACCCAGATGTGAACCCGGACCCCTTATGAAGCACCTCGATTTCCCACTGGCGGCCCTCGCGATTCTGAGCCTCGCCGGATGCGGCAGGGAGGCCGCCCAGGCACCCGCGCCGCCCGAGGCCAAGGTCGAGGGGGAGAAGATAACCTACCCCCCGAACGCCCCGCAGCTCTCGTACGTGACCGTGCAGCCCGCGCAACCCCGGAGGCTGGCGATCACCCACCTGACGGGCAGGCTGTACCTTTCCGACGACCGGACCGTTCGCGTCTTCACGCCGGTCGCCGGGCAGGTGACCGCCGTGGACGCCGACGTCGGCCAGTCGGTGCAGGCGAACGGCCCCCTAGCCGAGATCAGCTCGCCCGACTACGGCCAGGCCCTCGCGGACGCGCGCGCGGCTGGGGCCAGCCTGACCGTGGCCGACGAGACCCTCGCCCGTTCCAAGGACCTGTACGAGCACGGGGCCGCCGCTGAGAAGGACGTGGAGGCGGCCCAGGCAACCTACGGGGCCGCGCTCGCGGAGCGGGACCGCGCGCTGGCGCGGCTGAAGCTGTACCACGGGAGCGAGTCCGACACGGGCCAGGCGTACGTGCTTCGGTCGCCGCTCGCGGGACTCGTCGTCGAGAGAAACGTCAATCCCGGCCAGGAGGTCCGCGCCGACCAGATGCTGGCCAACGCTACGAACCTCTTCGCCCCGCTGTTCGTCGTCAGCGACCCCGCGAGGCTCTGGCTCCAGGTGGATGCCGCCGAGACCGACCTCGGCGACCTCCAGCCCGGGCAGAGGCTCCGCATCGTGTCGAAGGCCTTCCCGGACAGGGTGTTTGACGGGTCCGTCGCGAACATAGGCCCGTCGCTCGACCCGGCGACCCGAACGATCAGGGTCCGGGGCGTCGTCGAGAACCCCGGGAGGCTCCTCAAGGCGGAGATGTACGTCTCCGTCGACGTTGTCCGGGACGAGGCCAAGGTGCCGCAGGCCGGGGTGGAGGTGCCCTCCAAGACCATCTTCACGATAGACAGGAAGTCGTACCTGTTCGTCGAGCTCGCGCCCGGGGCATTCGAGCGCCGCCAGGTGGAGATCGGCACCGAGAAGGACGGGAAGGTCCCGGTGCTGCGCGGAGTCGCGGCCGGCCAGCGGGTCGTGACCGAGGGCGCCCTCCTCCTCCAGGCGGTCCTCGATCCCGCGAACTGACGGGTCTCACTGCGCAATGATCGGCAAGATCGCCGTATTCGTCCTGCGCCACCGGGCCGCGGTCCTCGCCGGCCTCGGGATCTTCATCATGTTCGGCGTCCGGGCGTATCGCGAGCTCCCGGTCGAGGCCTATCCCGACGTCACCAACGTGACGGTCCAGATCATCACGCTCTTCCCCGGGCATGCCGCCGAGGAGGTGGAGAGGCTCGTGACGATACCGATCGAGAGCGTCATGAACGGCATCCCGGGGCGCGTGTCCATGCGGTCGATCTCGCTGTTCGGGCTGTCGCAGATCACGCTCGTCTTTGAGGACAGCGCGGACAATGCGACGATCCGCAACCTCGCCCACCAGCTCCTGAGCGACGTCACGCTTCCGCCGGGCGCAAACGCGAGCCTTTCGCCGGACGCGACCCCCATCGGGGAGATCTACCGCTACACGCTGCGCGCGCCCAAGGGATTCCCCGCCACCGAGGTGAGGGCCCTCGAGGACTGGGTGGTCGAGAAGAAGTTCCGGTCCGTGCCCGGGGTGGTCGACATCAACCCGTTCGGCGGGCTCACCAAGCAGTACCAGGTCCTGATCGACCCGGCGAAGCTCAAGTCCTACGCGGTCACCCTGCAGCAGGTCTTCACCGCGCTGGCGAACAGCAACACCAACGCCGGCGGCTCGTACGTGGAGCACGGCTCGGAGCTCTACGTCGTGCGCGGGCTGGGCTTCGTGCGCAGCATCGCGGACATCGAGGCGGTGGCCGTCGACACGCGCGGCGGCACCCCCATCCGCATCAGCGATATCGGCAAGGTGGTCATCGGAAACGCCGTCCGGCTGGGCCGCGTCGGCAGGACCGACACGGGCGTCGCGGGCTTTCCCGGAGGGATCCGGGACGAGGACGACGTCGCGGAGGGCATCGTGATCATGCGCCGCGGCGAGAACCCCGTGGCGGTCTGCGCGCGCGTCGAGGCGATGGCCGCGCAGATCAACGCCCACTACCTGCCCCCGGGGGTCCGCCTCGCGATGTACTACGACAGGACGGCCCTCGTCGACCGGTCGCTGCACACGGTGAGGCTGAACGTGATCGAGGGGATCCTGCTCGTCCTGTCCGTGCTGCTCCTCTTCCTCGGGCTGGGGAACTACCGCTCGGCCCTGGTTGTGGCACTGACCGTCCCCGTGGCGCTGCTCGGCGCCTTCATGCTCCTCGACCTCAGGGGAATCCCCGCGAACCTGATCTCCCTCGGCGCAATCGATTTCGGGATCATCGTCGACTCGGCCGTGGTGGTGATCGAGAACATCCTCCACATCCTCGAGCAGCGCAAGGGCCAGTTCCGCTCGCTGACCGCGATAATCACGGAGGCCGTGACGCAGATGGGCCGGCCCATCGTCTTCTCCAAGGCGATCCTTCTGACGGCCTTCATCCCGCTGTACACCCTGCAGCGGGTCGAGGGGCGGATCTTCAGGCCTATGGCTCTTACGCTCACGTTCGCCCTGGTCGTCGGCGCGCTCTTCGCAATCATCGTGGTGCCGGTCCTGGCCAGCATGGCCATGCGGGGTGGCATCGCCGAACAGGAATCCTGGATCGTGAGGCGGCTCCTGCGATTCTACCGCCCGGCGCTCGACTTCGCACTGCGATCGCGCCGGCTGGTCATCGCCCTGGCGGTGGGCCTGCTCGCGGCCGGCGCCGTCACCTATCATTACCTGGGCAGCGAATTCCTCCCGAAGCTCGACGAGGGCGACCTCTGGGTCCGCACCTTCGCACCGCAGTCGATATCGCCGTCCGAGTCCGCCCGGATCACCCAGGACGTCCGGCGCCGGCTGGCCTCCTTCCCCGAGGTGAGGTACGTAGTCAGCCAGATCGGCCGCCCCGACGACGGCACCGACGTGAACGGCTGGGATGTGACCGAATACAGCGTCAGCCTTAAGCCGAAGGAGGAGTGGACGACCGCGCGCGACCGCGACGGCCTGGACGAGGCGATGGCGCGCAGCCTCAGGGAGATTCCGGGGATCGACTCCCAGTTCAGCCAGTACATCGAGGACAACGTGAACGAGGCGGTGTCGGGCGTGAAGAGCGAGCTGGCCATCAAGCTCTACGGCGACGACCCCGTCAAGCTCCAGCAGCTGGCAAACCAGATCGTCGACGTGATCAGGACCGTGCCCGGCGCCGCGGACGTCGGGACCGATCTGCTTCTCGGCCAGCCGCAGATCCAGATCGCGGTCGACCGCGCGGTCATCGCGCGCTACGGCCTCGCGGTCTCGGACATCCAGACGATCATCGCCACGGCCATCGGCGGCCAGGCGGCCACCCAGGTGCTCGAGGGCGAGCGCACCTTCGACCTTGTCGTTAAGCTCGCGCCGGAGTCTGTCATGGACATCGATTCCATACGCAACATCCCGGTCTACGGGTCCAACGGCGAGCGGGTGACCCTTGGGATCCTGGCGGACGTCGAGATACAGCCGGGGCTCGCCCGGATAGCCCGCGAGGAAAACGAGCGCCGGACCGACATCAAGATGTCCGTGCGCGACCGCGACCTCGATTCGGTCGTGACCGAGGCGCAGCGCAAGGTGGAGGCGGCCGTCCGCCTGCCGACGGGCTACCGTCTGGAATGGACCGGGTCGTTCGAGAACGAGCAGCGCGCCGAGAGGCGCCTGGCGGTCATCGTCCCGTTCACGCTGCTGGCGATCTTCCTCCTGCTTTTCATCACCTTCGACTCGGCCCGGTTCGCCGTCCTGGTCCTGCTCACCGTCCCATTCTCGGCCGCGGGCGGGATGCTGGCCCTGCCCCTGGCGGGCCTCAACATATCGGTTGCCGCGCTCGTCGGCTTCATCGCCCTCTTCGGGATATCGATCCAGAACAGCGTGATCCTCGTCTCCCGGATCATCGAGTTGCGCCGGGCCCGGGCATACGGGGTCATGGAGGCGATCACCGAGGGAGCCGCGACGCGCGTCAGGCCGATGGTGATGACCGCCCTCATGGCAATCCTCGGCCTGCTGCCGATGGCGCTGTCGACCGGCGTCGGCGCGGAGACCGCGCGCCCCTTCGCCGTCGTGATAATCGGCGGCGTCTTAACGGGCACGATCCTGACCCTGTTCATCCTCCCCCTGCTCTACCCCTCCTTCGAATACAAGGAGCCCGGCTTCGCCGCCGAGCCCGGCCCGGGCGGCTGACCCGCCGCCGCCTGAGCGGGCACGGGTTGACAGGACCCGCGCGATCGCCCTCAACATCCACCCGGCAGAACGGCCATGCCCGACCAAAACGATCAAACGACCCGCCTTCTAGAGGCCGTCGCCACGGCCGCGATCCCCGCGATCCCGGAGCCGTTTGTGGTCCGCGACCGTTTTGAGAGGCCCGCGGGGATCAAGTTCGCCACCGTCTGGAACGAGTTCAAGAAGCGGTTCTACGGCAAGATCGAGGGGCCGCTTCCCGAGACGCGCCTTCGAAAGTACAAGCTCCTCAGGATCGCGCCGGACGCCCCCATCATCGCGGAGCTCGGCGGCGAGGCCAGGGTTGAGGGCACCGTCGCGGCCGCGTACGCTCTCATCAGGCTCCAGGGCGCGGGCGCCGAGGGCATCCTGCAGACGAACGGCTACGCGAACATCTTCTATGTGAAGGACCTGAAGGGCGCCCTCTGCGCCGTCCGGATAGGATGGGACGGCGACGGCTGGGTGATCGACGCGATATCCGTCGAGGACCCGCTCGCATGGAACGGCAAGCACGAGATCTTCGCGCCGGTTCCGGCCGCCGTGTAGGCTGGCAGGGTCCGGACGGGAGCGCTCGGCGCGCACGCCGCCGAAATCAAGTTGACTTGCCGGTGGGGATTTTGAGCTTTTGATTCCTTAGCTTGATGGCTTCCTAGCTCAATGGTAGAGCAGCTGACTCTTAATCAGTAGGTTCGGGGTTCGAGTCCCCGGGGAGCCACCATGATTCCCGTCGTTTTTTCCCAGTCCAAGCTCAGGAGCCTCCGGATCCAAATGGCCAAGATCCACTTTTGTCTGGGCATTTGCCGGCGTAGCTCAACGGTAGAGCACCTGTTTTGTAAACAGGGGGTTGCAGGTTCGATTCCCGTCGCCGGCTCCACTTTCCCCGATGATTTCACTGCCTGGTGGTGTAATGGTAGCACAGCAGACTCTGACTCTGCTTGTCTAGGTTCGAGTCCTAGCCGGGCAGCCAATTTCGACGGGGCCGTCCGTGAGGCCCCGGAGGGGGTGGGGATTGGCAGGTGTTATTAATTGCTGGCGACCGCCGGATCATAATGGCACGCTGCGCGCACGCGGAATCGGGGCGCGATCAAGATTGATAGGCTGATTCTCTTTTTACATTGAAAATGTGGGTTGACAGTCAAGTTTCGATGAACACTCATCCGCATTCTTGCTTCGCCCCCCCCAATCACCCACACGCCAGCTCGCGCGATATTGGATCGCGGCCCGAAGCGGGGCGTCGTGGCATGCGAGTCTTTCTCGACACGCGCCCAAGATTAGTTTGCAAATGTTTTCACGCCCCAATCCCCGATAGATCTTACCTCCAACCATGATCACCCATAGCCTAGCCTTCGTTGTACTACTGAACAAGACGCCGATGGAGTTGTTCGCCAGCGGCGGCCCCGTCATGTGGCCCATCCTCCTGGTCGCGACCGTTGGATTGACCGTCATCATCGAGCGCCTCCTCTTCATCATTCGCGAGAACAACCAGCGCGAGCCCGAGGTGGTTGCCAAGATGCTGGAGTGCGTTGAGAAGAACGACATCGAGGGCGCAATGGCGGTCGGCAAGAAGAGCGAGGACCCCGTCGCGCGGGTCGTCGTCTACAGCTTGTCGCACTTGGATTCCCTCTCAAACGCCTTCTTCAGGGCGTCGGGCCAGGAGATCGCCCGCTACCAGCAGGGCTCGGCCACCCTTGACACCTGCATCACCGCCGCACCGCTCCTCGGTCTGCTGGGAACGGTCACCGGAATGATGCGCACGTTCGGCGCCCTAGGCTCCGCCGGAGCCGACATCGGGGCGGCGGCCTCCACCATCACGGGCGGCGTCGCCGAGGCCCTGATCGCCACCATGTGCGGCCTCGGGATCGCCGTCACCTGCCTGTTCCCCTTCAATTACCTGAACGCCCGCACCGACCAGGCCAAGAGCGAGATCGCCGACGCCTCGCACGCCCTTGAGATCCTGATCAAGAGGTCCGAGGCGAAGACGCGCTGAGCCGGGGCAGCACGATTCACCATGGCCGGTCCAAGCACAGGCGGCAGCAGCGGCGGGAGGAAGAGGGCGCGCATCGAGATCATTCCCCTGATCGACGTCATCTTCTTCCTGCTCGCAACGTTCGTGCTGTTCACGCTCTCGCTGAACAGGTCGATGGGGCTGCGCGTCCTCCTCCCCGAGTCGGAGACGGGCGAGCCCCGCGATCCCTCGGGCACGGCGACGATTACGGTCACGCAGGAGGGGACGATGGCCTGGGACAAGGATCCCGTCACGCTCGACGAGTTTCTCATCAGGCTCAAGGAGTTCCACATGGAGCATCCCGATGACGCCCGCATCCTGATAAACGCCGATTCCGAATCCTCGTACTCATCGGTGATCTACGTGCTCGACGAGGTTCGCAAGGTCGGGATTCAGAAGGTCCTGATCGAGACAAGGGTAAAGCCGGCCGCGACAGTGACCGGCGTCTAGTAGACCCCAACCCTTTAAACACCCACTACCATGGCAGGCGGAGGCTCCCCCAGAGGCGAAGAAGGCAGGAAGAAGGCGCGCATCGAGATCATTCCCCTGATCGATGTCATTTTCTTCCTCCTTGCCACATTCGTGCTGTTCACCCTTTCGCTCAGCAGGATCCAATCGCTGCCGCTGCAGCTGCCCGTGGCCCAGGTGCAGACGAATGCGAAGCCGGACCCGGACATGGTGACGCTGCAGGTTTCCGACACTGGCACCTATTACTGGAACAGGGAGCCTATCTCCTCAAACGAACTCGAGCCGCGGCTGCACTCGTACAAGAAGCAGGTCCAGGTTCCTCGCGTGCTGCTAGCCGGCGACAACCGGGCTCACTTCGGGCCGACCTGCTATGCCCTAGACCTCATCCGCAAGGTCGGGATCGAGCAGGTGTCAATCGAGACGCGGGTGCGCGACACCGGCAAATGACAGCCGCTCGCAGAAACCTTGGAGCCTCATGAGACGCGACTTAATTTTCGGGTTCATCGTCACGATCACGATCGAGTTCTTTGTGGCGTGGGGCGGGAATCTTACCCACTACGTCCCCAAGCCCCGGGTGAAGGAGGAGGAGATCAAGCTCGATATCGTCATGCCGAAGCTTGAGCCGGACGAACCCGACGTCGTTGAGGAGACGGAGCAGCGGCCGGTCGAGATCGCTCCGCCGATGCAGCTCGACGTCCCCCAGGCCGTCACGCCCCAGTCGTTCGTCCAGCAGATCGAGCCCCCGCCGCCCGACCTGTCGGCTCTCGCGAAGAACATCGTCAAGATCCCCGAGGTCCGCACCGGGCTGCAGGGCGTCGAGATCTTCGACATCTCAAAGCTCGACCAGCAGCCGGTCCCGCGCTTCCAGGCGCGTCCGCAGTACCCCTTTGAAATGAGGCGCGCCGGGATATCCGGGGATGTTCTCGTCGACTTCATCGTCGACACGAACGGCGACGTGAGGAATGCGTTTTCGGCCCATTCGTCGCAGCGCGAATTCGAGGCCTCGGCCGTGCAGGCGGTCAGCAAGTGGAAGTTCAAGCCGGGCAGGAAGAACGGCCACGCGGTCTACACGCACATGCAGGTGCCAATCGTCTTCACACTAAACGAGGAATAGACCGTGCCTTTCCATCCAAAGCACACAGCAATCCGGGGGCTCGGCATTGTCGTCGCCGCGCTCCTGATTTCATTGCCGGCTGGGCAATGCGCCGAGGGCGACCAGACCCAGGGTGAGCCGTACAGCCTCTCCGACGCCGTGGGCGACGGATTGTCAAAGATAAGGCCGCTTCTCGAACAGAAGGACTATGCCGCCTCGAACAAGATAGTAGACGATCTCATTACCACGGCGGAGCAGGACAGCTACGACATGGACATCCTCCTCGAGACGAGGGCGCGCATCCTGATCCAGCAGACCAAGTATGCCGAAGCCATCAAGCCAATGGAGGGCGCGCTTGATATCGCCGACCGGCACCACTTCAACAGCGCCCACCAGGAAACGGATATACTGAACCTGCTCGCGCAGCTCTACTACCAGACGGCAGAGGATTCCAAGAAGCCGCGCGAGGAGCAGCTTGCCTCCTATGCCAAGGCCGTCGGGTATATGCAGCGGTATTTCAAGCTGAACCCCAAGCCGAATGAGGACATCTCGTTTTCGTATGCCCAGCTTCTCTACGCAGAAGCGGTCGCAAAGAACCAGGAACATCCCGACCCGGAATTGATCACGCAGGCGCGGATCCAGGTCGAGAAGGTCCTTCTGATGACCGTGCACCCCAAGGACACGACGTACGCCTTCCTCCTGGCGACCCTTAACCAGGAGCAGAACTACACCCGGGGCGCCGAACTCATCGAGCTCATGCTCTCGAGGAATCCCTCGAACAAGTCCTACTGGGCGGACTTGGTCATGTTCTACATGATGCTGGGCCAGAGCACCAAGGATGAGGCGCAGATCCGCAAGTATAACATTCGTGCCATCAACACGATTGAGCGCGCCCAGGCGCTCGGATTCCTGAAGACGCCGAAGGACAATTTCAACCTCTTCACCCTCTATTACAATTCCAACCAGTTTGGAACGGCCGCGGACCTGCTCTATGCGGGGCTCAAGGCCGGCACGATCGATCCCACGCTCACGAACTGGCAGCTCCTGGCCTCCTCGTATGAGCAGATCAACAAGGAATTCATGGCGATAGAGGCGCTGAAGGAGGCGGCGAAGCGCTTCCCGGCAAACGGCGAGCTCAATTTCAAGATCGCCCAGGTTTACTACAGCCTCGGCAACAACGCGGAGGCTCTCGAGTACTCGAAGATCGCGATCGAGAAAGGCGGGATTTCAAAGCCCCTCCAGACCTACGAGTTCATCGCCTACCTGGCCTATGAGCAGCACCAGTACCAGTTCGCCCTTGAGACGCTCGACAAGGCTATCGAGCTGAAGAAGGGCAGTCCCGACCATCAGATGTCCGTATTGAGGAGTGCGATCGAGGACGCAATCAGGGAGGAAAAGGAGAAGGAAGAGAAGAAGACTGCCCAACAGACCGCAGCAGCTGAGCCAACAACATGAAGAGAAAAACGAAAGTCTACCTAATCGTTCCCCTTGTCGTCCTGATAGCGTTCAGTGGCTACTACTGGAGCTTCAAGTCCGACTACGACGCTAAGCAGGCCGCCGTTGCCGCCGCGATAAAGGAGCAAAAGCTCGAGAAGCTCAGGCAGGAGGCCATACAGCGCGAGGCTGCGATCCACGACGCCATCGAGGCGCAGAAGCAGCGCAAGAAGGAGCGGCTGGAGCGTGAGGCGAGGGAGCAGAAGATGAAGGACGACAAGGAGAACGCGAAGCTCAACGCGGACAAGGCCGTCCAGGAGGAGCAGAAGCTCGAGCGGCAGGTCGAAAAGCTTACGGCCGACGTCAAGGTCGAGAAAGAGGAGATCCAGAAGATCGAGGTGGAGAACAAGAGGGCCGTGGCGGAGGAGGCCTTCCTCAAGGACTATGTGAAGTTGGCCCAGGACAACCAGGCCAGCCTTGCGGCAGTGCTTACGAAGATCGCGGCTGCGGACGCCGCGGTTGCAAAGGCGGCAGCCGCAGCAGCTGCTGCTGCCGCCAAGAAATGACCTGTTAAGCCCCTAACAGACAAGGCTCTCTCATGAAAAAATGGATGTACGTTTTCGGCCCCGGCTTGATGCTGGCGGTATTCCTATTCTTCTACTTCGCGAGCAAGGCTGAGACCGACGCCCGCCTGAGGGCGGAAAAGATCCACAAGGAGGAGGTCGCCAGGGAAGCCGAGGCCAAGAAGCAGGCCGCCGAGGCGAAAGCCCGCGCCGACGCCGAGGCGCGCAATGCCGAGCGCGCCGCCGAGGAGACCAAGGCCGCGAAGGACAAGCAGGACAAGTACGACAACGAAATGCGCCGGATCAAGGACGACACCGACAAGGCGAACGCAAACGCCGAGGCCTATGCGAAGCAGGTTTCGGAGCTCACCATCGAGCTCGACTCCCTCCGCAAGCAGAGGGACACCATCACCCGGGAGGGCTTTGACCTTGCGAAACGCGTCGAGCTTGCGGAGGTAACCAGGCGCAATGCGGAGCTCGAGATCCAGCGCATGGTCGAGATGATTTCAAACAGGGCGGACCAGAGCACCTTGACCAAGATGCCTCCTCCTCCTCCTCCGAAGGAGAGCTGAGTCCAGCGACGGCGACCTGGGCGGCCGGGTTTTCTGCTTGCTGATTGCGCGGCGGTTTCGCTTTCTGGTTCCTCACGCGAAAATGTCGGGGCGTAGCTTAGCCTGGTAGAGCGCTACGTTCGGGGCGAACTGGCCATCATCTGGCCCCCAACGACTTGCGTAAGCGCTTCACGGTCTTTCGCTCGGTTGTGTGAACCTTGGAGCCTGTTCGTCCTCGAGAAAACTTGACGACAGAACGGTAAAACATAGTTTTACCACATGCTCAAAACGATTTCCAAGGTCGGCAACTCTCAGGGCATTATTTTTGACTCCGCACTCATGGAACTCGCGCACTTAAGGACGGGAGACGAAGTGAATGTGGAGGTCCATTCAGGCGGCACAATTACCATCACTCCGCTTCGCAAGGAGCCATCGCGCGAGGAGATTTCGTCGACGATAAGGCGCACGATGAAGGATTACGCGCGCACGATGCGCCGTTTGGCGTGAGCAAGAAGCCCGGCGAACAAGTCTCCCATCTTACAGTTGATTCCGTTCAGGAGATCCACGCCGAAGCGATTGCCACCTTCGGCGGTTCTGTTGGGATAAGGGAACTGGCGTTGCTCGAGTCTGCTGTGGCTGCGCCCCAGGCGAGCTCTGGCGGAGAATCTCCTTACACAAGTGTCGCCGAAATCGCTGCCGCATATCTTTTCTTCCTTTGCCGCAACCATCCCTTCTTGGACGGGAATAAGAGGACGGCTCTGGGCGCTTGCATTGTATTCCTGCGATTGAACGGCATCGAACCCTTGGCCGACAGCCAAGCTTGGGAAGACCTTACTCTCGATGTCGCCGCTTCAAGAATAGACCGCGAAGAAACCACCAAGCGCCTTCGCGGCTTGCTTCCCGTTTAGATGGGAAGCTCGACTCGAGTCTTCTCCCCGGTCCCAGCTTCAAGTGTACGGTTGTGGCGATCTGCTTCACTGGATGGTTCACAGTTCGCCTCGAATCAGGAGGTTCTCATCTTCCTGGTAGCGTCGCGGCCCGCGAAACCTTTTCTTCTTGCGACCTGCTCCGCGCACGCGCCTACTCACTTTTCGCGAAAATGTCGGGGCGTAGCTTAGCCTGGTAGAGCGCTACGTTCGGGACGTAGCACCCAGCATCCGTCCCCCAATGGCTTGCGGAAGCGCTTAACAGTTTTCGGCCCGTTTGTGTGAACTCTGGGGCCCTTTTCCGGGCTTTTCTTCAGCCGATGCAACGGAGCCGACTCGCTGCCATAGAGCTTCGCCTCCACAAGGCGCCGATGACGCTTGACGGACATTATAGAGGCGCTAAAATGACATTATGAGGACCCTTACCATTACTGACGCCCGTCAGAATCTGGGCCATTGGCTGAAGCTCGCAGCCAACGGAGAGGATGTGGGAGTCATTGTCGGATCCGACATCATTGCCCTTCGAAAGGTAAGCGTGCAATCGGCGGATTACGCCTATCAGGAGTACGGACTGGCTCCTGCCCAAGTCCAGGAAGCCGAAGAGCGAATTGATGCCGAGATCAAGAAGGAAAGGCGTGCAAAGACGCTCAAGGAATTCAAGGGGGACTGGCGCGAGTTGCGTCGATGAGGATCGAAAGCGCAAAATCCTTTGTCAGATCGTTGAGTCGCCGGTCGGATTCTGAACTCAAACAAGTAGCTGAAGCGATGAAGGCGACGGCCTCTGCATTTGGTCATCCCCATACTCATGCGGGAGTCGATATCCGGCGCCTTGGAAGGAACCTATTCGAGTGCCGGGTTGGACTAGACCTGCGGCTGCTTTTCAAATGCGAGCTGGGGACCTTGGTTTTTGTGTACTCCGGCAATCATGACGATACCCAGGCTTACCTACGAAGGTAGATCGGCCGATCCCGGCGTAAGCATGCTGCCGGAGAGGGGCCTGGCCTTCTGCTCTACTTGCTCACCGGCTCCGCGTGCTGCTCTCCTGCAAGAAACGCACCATCCCGCCATCTCCCGTCTTTTCTACTTGCGACCCGCTCTGCGCACGCGCCTACTGACCTCTCGCGAAAATGTCGGGGCGTAGCTTAGCCTGGTAGAACGCTACGTTCGGGACGTACTGACCGGCATCTGGCCCCCAACGACTTGTGGGAGCGCTTCACAGTTTTTCTCCCGTTTGTGTGAACTTCGGGGCCGTTTGCGCTATCAATCTTGTGATCTTGACGCGGCGGTGTTGATCTGCACATTCATTACATAATTATTACTTTTGTATGAAGACCCTGCAAATCCGTCTAACCGACGATATGCGTGAACAGGCCGATTCCGTGCTTGAAGACATGGGATTGGATATGCCGACAGCAATCCGTCTTTACCTTAGAAAGATAATCCAAACTCGCAGCATTCCTTTCCCTCTGGGCGCCGCAGGCGTCGTGGTCGAATCCGTTAAAGTAGATGACGCTGTGCAGCGTAAGATGGATGGGGTCGCATTGGCCTGGCGGAAGCGCAAGGGGTAATGGCGCTCATCATCGCAGAGAGTATTCGCCGAAGGGAGTTCGGCGGGGACATACCGGCTGAGGACATCGACGTTCTCGTGCGATCGGCTCGGGTTGCCCTCTCCACGCCAATTAGAGGAGAGGGCCTGCCAAAGGGCACACGACTTCTCAAAGCTTATGCTACTTCGGCCCGCGGCCCGCGGCGCATCGTTTACTTGCTGGCGGTAGCGAAGGAAGACCTTTTCCTCCTCTTCTACAGGGGCAAGACGGATGAAATCGGCAGGAATATCTCCCTCGCCAATCCCGCATTTCGACGGCAGCTAAGCCGGCATTTGGACCTTCTGATTAATGACATCCGTGCCGGTCGAACGCATGTGATTGAGACCGCTTGACCGCGTGGAGGCCAAGGATCGCGCGTATTTAGGGCAACTCGCCATTTTTTCTACTTGCGACCCGCTCCGCGCACGCGCCTACTCACTTTTCGCGAAAATGTCGGGGCGTAGCTTAGCCTGGTAGAGCGCTACGTTCGGGACGTACTGACCGACATCTGGCCCACAACGAATTGCGGAAGCACTTCACAGTTTTCTGTCAATTTGTGTGAACTCTGGGGCCATTCTTAGTCCCTACTAGCATCGCGAATTTGTCCCTCGGCTAAGACCTTTCAGTGAAGCACCGCGAGCGACTTCTGTCTCCCCTTATGGCTACACAATCTCACTCTGCCAATTCTCCAGCGTGAGATTGGGAACACGTCCGAATTCGGACGTGTTGTTCGTCACCAAGACCGCCCCGAGGCGTAAGGCTTGTGCGGCGAGCATCAGGTCGTAGGGTCCTATTGGTTGGGCATTTGGTCTCAGCTTCGCGAGATGTGCGCGAATAACCCCATAAATAATCGCATCGGAGCACGTATAGTCAGCTTCATCCGCGATGATTTCGCGGAGCCGTGACACGCGAGAGCGGATCGCTGGAATGTCTGGGCGCTTAGCCGCACCGTATTCTAGTTCAGACAACACAACAGCAGAGAGGCGGCAAAATCGCAGGTTCGCCTCCAGCTTCGCCCTGATTTTCTCGTCCTCGCCGCGAAGGTAGCGCGAAAAGACGTTGGTATCCGGAAGGTATATCACGGGTCCGGAAGCGGCAACGGTTCAACTATGGGAAAATCCGGACATGATCCATAAAGCTTAGCGAGCGCCTTGACCCGTCTGGCTTCAACTTTCGGGTCGAGAACGAGCAACCCTCGGCCGGTCTTTTCGATTTGCACCGTGGTCGTGGAAAGCCGCCAAGCCTTGGGCAAACGGATGGCCTGCGAATTTCCGGATTTGAAGACTCTGGTTGTGATAGTAGGCATGTGATGACTGTGTATATACGGAGTCGGTTTGTCAACACGGACCGGACCGGTCGAGCCTCGGACTGCTCAGGCACTTCACAAAGGCGTTCACACTTTGCTAAGAAAGGTGACTCCCCGGGTCTAGTGTCTGCCCCGCGCCACGAGTTTTCTGCTTGCGACCCCCCTTGAGCCCCCGCCTACTGACCTCTCGCGAGAATGTCGGGGCGTAGCTTAGCCTGGTAGAGCGCTACGTTCGGGACGTAGAGGTCGTGAGTTCGAATCTCACCGCCCCGACCATTTTCAGGTCACCGCCGGATGGGTCCGGCTGCGTTCCAGTACGTCTAAGCGGCTCTCCACCATCAAGTGGGGACAGGGTACGTAGACGGTTAAGTGTATGGGTTATCCGCATTGGGCGATGACACGCAAGCGGTAGTTGGAGACGGAGCGGAAGCCATACGCTCTGCGCTGT
>Ga0181538_10000038_pt1 | contig 118849 bp, 98 predicted proteins | sample PEATcosm2014_Bin_40_FD_119773 | JGI IMG/M metagenome (GOLD analysis project Ga0181538, IMG submission 119773) | Peatland microbial communities from MTU Mesocosm Facility, Houghton, MI, USA - PEATcosm2014_Bin23_30_metaG | ecosystem: Environmental > Terrestrial > Soil > Wetlands > Peat | place... | reverse complement strand
TCGATGATTTGCCGACCCCATGGAACGCGACTAGAATCGATCGCGCAGCGGGCGTCGTATAATGGTAATACCCAAGCTTCCCAAGCTTGAGCCGTGGGTTCGATTCCCATCGCCCGCTCCACTCTCTGGCTAGCCTCAGGACATGTAGGGACGCGAGATTGGCGTCAAGACATTGATCCTACGGGAAAGCGTTGGGAATGCGCGTCGATTTGCGGCCTGCCTCATATCTTGAGGTATCCCTACGTTGCTCCCAGCATTCACACCCACTGTCACGCGCAGCAATTCCCAAGAATAATTTGTGTGACCCCAAGCTCGTGAGCGCTGACGCTCGTTTCTTAGGTCCGCAATGTGCCTCAACCAGCCGGACACCAGCGACCGCTATCGGGCGCTCCCGTTAAAGAGCACGGGGGCGGACACGCCTAATTCCGCAGCCTCGGGGCGCTTGGCAATGTTATTTGGCAAACTATAAGCGGCCGTCCCGGCCGGCTACGTCCGTCAAACATAGCCGATCGGTTCCTTAGGCGTCCATTGCGATCAGTAATCTCTCTGACGAACAGGTTTCGGTGGGGACGCACATGCGCGGCGTTTCTGCATATTCTACGTATTGCCAGATCGAACTCTTAGGCGCAGCGTAAATGCCAATGTCACTCATGAGAAGTACAAATCGTTAGCAGACGGAGGGCCCATGCAAAAATTAGCAGATCCGATCGTTGGCACTTGGAAAGTGAATTTAGCGAAGTCCAAATTCAGCCCCGGCCCGGCACCTAAGTCTCTTACGCGGACGTACACTGAGACGCCACAGGGCACTGCGCTCAGGTTCACCGGGGTCGCTGCGGACAGCGCGCCGATATCCAGGGAGTCGACTTTCAAGTATGACGGCAAGGACTACCCGATCACGGGTTCCCCCGACTACGACGTTCTGGCATTTACGCGGATCGACAGCAATACTGTCAAGAGCACGCAGAAGAAGGCGGGCAAGGCCGTGGGTACGATAACCCGCACGGTCTCCAAGGACGACAAGGTCATGACATTATTGAGCAAAGGAACGAGCGTCAACGGCACCCCGTACGACGACGTGGTGGTCTTTGACAGACAGTAGAACGACGCAAATGGCATAGGCGTCATCAACCCGGTCCGCAGAGACTCCGCGCCTTTTCGATATGAACCTCGAAGCGGGCGCCTTGCGTCTGCGAGTAGTCGCCAGGTGGGGTTGTTGGTAGCGGGGGCATGCTTCGATACTTGTCTGGTTGAGCTTCCGGACCGGAGATCCAAGTAATAGGCACGCTGACTAAAGGCTTGGTGCTGCCAGAAATCGTGACCGTGGGTCATCGGCTCCTTTAGCAGCGGCAACACACGACAACGGCAGCCCTAGCATTATTGCTTTCTGCATTTCATGGCCTCCCTGGTAATCCACGCTAGCCTCGACGGCGCCTCAAAGCAAAGAAGCGGATCGCGTTTCGGCGCTTGAGCAATCCCAACGAAAGCCAATTACGCATGAAATGCTCGACGATAAAAAGGATGCGATTGTCCCTGCGGTACTCTGCTAGTAAGCAGACCGCCCCGGTCGCGAGCGGCCGAAAGCACCAGTTCGCTGGGCGAGTCTGTGCAACCTCTAGGCTCTGATTAACCGCTGTATGCAGGGAGCTAGAAATGCATTTGCATTACAGTATATACGTATATACAATAAATAGTGAATATCAGCTTTGACTCAGCCAAGAGCGAGAAGAATGTACTCGCGCGGGGCATCCCGTTTGAATTGGCGGCGGAATTTGCCTGGGACAGCGCGCTCATAGTCAAGGATCTTCGAAAGGACTACGGTGAGCGGCGATTTCAGGCGTTAGGTCTGATCGGAGATCGATTGCATATGATGGTTTTCACGCCGCGCGCCAATAAGGCGCATGTGATCAGTCTGCGCAAGGCCAATAAACGCGAGGTGAAACGATATGAAGCGCAAGCCTAATCCGCAGAAGGCGGATCGTGAGAACCCGGCGTGGACGAAGGAAACCTTTGCGCGTGCCCGGAAGGCGCGTGACGTGTTGCCAGAAATCTTCGGCGCCGCGTCTGCTGCCAAGATGTTGAAACCACGTGGACGACCGAAGTCGGGCAGGGCGCGTACATCGATCTCTCTCCGATTGCCACCGGAAACATTGGCGCGTTGGAAGGCGACCGGTCCTGGCTGGCAAACACGGATGGCCGAAGCATTGTCGAGAGCTGTCTGATTGACATGTAAACCGTGCGGCGGCCGGCAATGCCGCCTAGCACATCAGAAGTCACGACAGTCGGCTCAAACGTCCTACGTGGCCCCACGTACCGCGAAAATTCACACGCCCATGACCCTTGGGATCCGCCATCCGGTCAAACAGCTTGTTTTTAAGGCCCGCAAGCGCCTTCCGTGTGGTTTCGATTCCCATCGCCCGCTCCACTCTTAGGATTGGGGTCAACGCGTTGATCCAGTCGGAAAGCGTTGGGAATGGACATCGATTCGGCGGCGGTCTCGCGCAGCCCCTGTGCCGCGGCGATGGCGATTGCAGTTGGCCGGACCGACCGAGGCTCTGCGGCCTGCGGCTCCGTGCGGTCCGGGATTACCGGCAGGCAGCTCTTCAGCCCATCGAGGTGATGTGCTCCGGCGTGACCTTGAAGATCACTCGTACTTCGCCCGGCTGCCGAAACGGATATTTATCCTGATCCAGATACTTCTTGGCCATTTTATCAATGTGCAAGTCCGCACCGCTCATTGTACGTTCGCTCACGCGGCCACGGACTTCGAGGTATCGATATGGATTGTCAGGATCGATGATGGACATGGACACACGACCATCGCGCTGCAGATTCTTGTCTTTCTGTCGCCCCGCCGCGGTGTTGAAGACCACCTGTTTGCCATCGTAGTCGATCCACACTGGCGTCACCTGCGGTTCTCCATTGGGCATCAGCGTCGCGAGATGCGCGAACGCCTTCTTCGTGAACAGATCGAGAAACTTTTCCGGAATTGCGGACGTGCTCATGCGGGTCTCCATGGTAACCAGTCAGCGGAAGCTTAGCGAAGATCCGCCGTTTTCGGTACTCGCCCGACGTCCCCACTCTTGTTCGTGTTCGTCATTGAAACTTCCAGCTCTCGCGTCCCCTAGGACGTACCGCGGTCTCCCACTTGGGCCCCGTTCCAAAATGGGACCGCGTGCCGGAATTCACCCGGTCCCACGGCGTCCTGAGTTATGTGGTGCCGCACAAACCGTGTCGCCAGTTCAGCGTGAGGCGACGATGCTGTGATGGTCGGCGCCACCTTGCATGGAGCCGCGACGCCAAATCCGAGTACCGTGCAATGCATGCCCCGGAAGCGGCCGTAAGCACCGCCGGATTCCGAGCCTTGGAGCGACTACTAGAAGCTGGACGTCGCGATCAGTGGTTTCGGAGAATTCGGGCGAGATCGTCTTGCCTGGTCCATCGGCGGGCGAGATAATTTGAAGGTCACGAACAAGAAGGAGGTTCCGATGAGCGAGCACAAGGGGAAGTGCTTCTGCGGTACGGTAGAATTCTCGGTCAGCGGCGAACCGGTCGCGATGGGCTTCTGTCATTGCGAATCCTGCCGACACTGGTCAGCCGGTCCGGTGAACGCCTTCACGCTATGGAAGCCGGGCGCGCTGAAGGTCACGAAGGGCGCAGGCAACATCGGCACGTATAACAAGACGGCGAAGAGTTTCCGCAAGTGGTGCAAGACCTGCGGCGGCCACCTGTTCACGGATCATCCGCCGATGAACCTCGTTGACGTATACGCGGCGATGCTGCCGACCCTCGCCTTCAAGCCTGCCGTGCATGTGTCCTATGGAGAGAAGGTGCTGAGCATTAAGGACGGGTTGCCGAAGATGCAAGATTTCCCGAAGGAGATGGGCGGCTCCGGTATAACGCTGCCGGAGTAGGCGCAGCACGGGGTTGAATGACGATTGCTGCCCAAGGGCTGCGGTGACGATGAATGGCGGCTATCGGGCGGGTGATGCGACGGCGCCTGCGACCGGTCAGGGTCGACAGCACCAACTCGCCGAGGGAATCTGTGCAAGCTCTTGAACTGTAAACCGCGCGACGGCCGCAATGCCGCCTAACACATCAGACGTCACGATAGTTGGCTCGCGTGTCGCCACCCGGCCCCACATAAACCGAAAATTCACACGCCCATGACACGTGGGATCGCAGGCGGAACCTGCCGTCAGGGCGCGCGCTTCAGGATCGCCTCATTGCGCTCATCGGCTTCGATGATGCGATAAAGCGCGCGCAGATCCCGAGCGCGGTCGACGGGAACGCTCAACTGGTCGATCTCATACGAGCGCGTGTATCGGAGGGTGTGGCCGACGAGCTCGGTCTTGCTGTGATATGCGGCGAAGCCGTCGTCGACGTCGACGGCTTGGGGAAGCGAGTCGATCTGGTAGCCCGGTGGCAGCGTGATCTCGAACACATCCAAGTCGCGCTCCGGCTCCTCGAATTCGATCGCATGCTCGCGCGGCTCCTTGGTTTCCAGCATGGCACTCGATTTGCGGCCCACGACGCGCGGTCGGATCAACAGGACATCGCCGGCCGTCCTGCCATAGTGACTTGCCTCGAGCGAATAGCGCCACTCGAACGCCCTGGAAGAGGTGGGCAAATTGACGATGCTGGCCTTGGTGATCTGGTAAGAAGATAACGACGCCGATAGCAACGTTTCGATCGGCCGGATCCGATCGGTCTCTGCTTTCGCCGTACGCACCGCGAATCGCTGTTCCGCCGCGCGGTCACCCAGCCGCATCTCGCGTACATCGCCCCGCAGCGTTCCTGTTTCGTCGAGCGTCAGTGTCGCAGTCCGGGTGATGCCGTTCGCGCTGGGAGGCATGGCGGGTAATTGGATCAGTTCCCCGCCGTCCGGGGTGATCAGCAAGCCGTAGTTTCCCTGTAGGGACCCCATCAGGCTGCCGAAGGGGGTGATCGGATTGGTCGGATCGAAGAATAGAAGCTTCCCGAGCTTTGCATGCGGGTACGTCGCCTCGATAACGGGGTCGTCGAGATCGGCGGGAAGCGCCACGGCGAGGATCGCGTGGTTGAAACCATAAAGCGTCGGCGGCGTCTCCCTGGTAACAACGCCGCGCGCGGCGTTGATGATGACCGGGAAGGACTGGACGCCGATCTGGTCGAGCATTGCGCCGAGCAGCGTCGCCTTGTCCTTGCAATCGCCGTATTCGTGCCGGAGCACGTCGACCGCCGCGTGCGGTTGGTAGGCACCAATCCCGAGCTCGATGGCAACGTAGCGGATGTCATTCTGGACGAACGCGGCTAGTGCCTGCATCTTCGCGAGCAAGTTGGGCGCAGCGGCGGTCAATTCCGCCACTTTTTGTTTCAATTGCGGCGAAGGATCGCGCCGGCCGCGTGCGAGGACCGTGTACCAGGCGCCGATGTCGTTCCAGGTCTCCATGTTGCGCCTCTGGATCGCAGGCGCGATCAGCGTCACGTACATGCTGCCCGCGACTCCGGAGAGTGGCGGCATGCGCGGCTCCACGCGCACGGCCGCCAGATCCTCGAGCGTCCAGCGCCACTGGTTCGCCCCGGCACTCAGCGGACTTTCCTCCGCGTGATTCAGCCAGGTCGCTTTGTAGCTCCAGCCGGCCGGCAGTTGCAGGGTGTAGTGCGCTTCGTGCACCGGGATGGTGTCTTGAAAGGTCCATACATCGAGCGGCGCCTCGGGAGTCTCGTCTGTCTCGAGTTCGTACCCGATGATGTTCCCCGGATCCGCGGCCGGAACCTGCAGCGCAACCGCGCGTATATCGCTCGCGAGCTCGCCGTTTGGCACGCCCGACATGCCGGCCACGAGCGCGTCCCGTTGATTCACGGCATAGTCCTTACCGCTCGCCGGAATGCACCACGCATGCAGATCCGTGACCCGTCTGCGTCCCTCGGCCGACCAGAAAGCCAGCAGGCCTCGCTTCGCGCCGTCCGGCCGCAGTATCTTGTAGGCCTTGCGCTCGAGGCGCTTGATTTTTCCGTTCGGCTCGACGGTGATCGAGGTCTCGGAGTAGAGCTGCACCGCCTCGGTTTTCTCGTTGTAGGCGGGTAGCGAGATACCGGTCAGCACGTGCATCCATTTGGGCGCGTCCGCTCCGAGCGCCGGGCCGACGGCGAGCGAAGAGACCGCGATCAGACCGAAGAGTGCGCCTGCGGCCGGCCGCCGAGATAAGACTCCCGAGGACCGCACGCTATAGGCCGGTCGACGCGGCATGCGCGTTGGCGCCGTCGGGAAGGCTCAGGACCGCCTCCTCGTCCGCGCTGCGCCGCAAGGCCTGGTAGAAATCCTGCAGCTGGGAGTAGTACTTGACGTTCACCAGCAGGGTATCGATGGAGCAATCGCGCTTTAGATGCAGCGCGCTCGACGAGCCATCCGCCGTCCACTTGCAATCGGCAATCTTGATGTCGGCGCCGCCCGCCTGCGGCACCGAGCTCACCTTCCAACCCGGCGGCAGATCGATCGTGACATCGTCCGCGAGCTGATGCGGAAAGTGAAAGTACACGGCATGAGTGCGGGTCGCATGCTCGAAAACATGCCGATTGGCGCCGGCGAAAATGCCGACGGGGACCAGCGCGCGCGCACCCACCGTACGCGCCCACCCAGGCATCTTGATGTCGAAATTCGCGACGAGCGGCGCATCGCCGTCGGACCAGTCGGGTGTATTCGTGAGCGTTACCTCGCCGCCGTCGGCCAGGTCCGCCTTGGCCTCATTCTCGAGCCGCCGCCGCCGCTCGGTATCGTCCTCGTTGCGCTCCTCGAGGCGATGCGCGAGCGCATTCAAGCCGGTGAAGGTGAACGTCATCGTGCCTTCAACACTGGCATCGGGCATGAGACGCAGAGACGCCGTGCGCTCCAACCGTGACGCCGATGCCGGGGGGAGGGGCGTCCTCACCCACACGCCTCCCGATTCATTGAGGCGCAGTCCCATCACGACGGTCTCGCTCCAGGGCAGCATTCCAAACGGCGCGTACGGCGTGCCGGGTGCGAGGAAGACGTCCTGGCCGCCGAGTCGCACGAGCGCGACGACGGCGTTCAGCTGAGACGGATTGCGCAATTCCTCGTTGAATAGAAAGCGGTTGCGCGTCGACAAGGCAACGATATCTGCGTCGAATCCGGCCGCGCGTGCCAATGCAACGAACAGCTCGGTAATCTGATGTGCATTGCCGTATCCGTGCTTCCACACATCTGCGACGTCCTCGTTTTCCTTGGCGCTTTCGCGCTCCGCCTCCTGGGTGGATTTTATGCGCTCGAACGACAAGTTGCGGATCTGCAGCACGCGCGCATAAAGTTTGCGCAGCTTCTGTTCAGGCGAGTCACTCGGCGATACGATCTGGGCGACCGCCCCTTGCATGGCGCGGCTTTGGTCCATGAATCGCTTCACGAGGGCGTTCGCCTGCTTGCCCCACCGGGCCCAGAACGTGGCCGCATCCTTGTCGATCGTGGAGTCCCGCATGTAGACGAAATCGACCCGCATCTTCAATTCGTCCTCCGGGGGCATGAATTCTTCAGTGATGAATGCCGGCACGTCCCGCGTCACCATCGTGAAAATTCCATGTTGGAAGCTTGGACCGACGGTCGCCGGCGGCACGCCCGCCGGCGTCGTCGTGCGAAGTGTGTAGCCGAGATACGGGTCCAGCGAGAATTTTGCCAGCTTGGTGTACAGATCGGCACTCACGATCCATTCCGAGCCGAACACGAGATTCATGTTGAACAGGCGCTCGTAGCGATATTCGATGATGCAGCCCGGCTGAACCTCGGGGAGGCTGAATGTCTTGGTCATCACGTGCATGCCGCGGCCCTCGAGCAGCGGCTTCTCATAAACGGTGCCGTCGAATTTGATGACACTGCCGTCCGGCCGGATGGTACGCGCCTCGATGTCATGAACGATCTCACGTTCCTTGTCGAACCTGATCGCGACGTTGCCCTGCGACCGGCCCTCGTCGGTGAGAACCTTGACGCGCACGTAAACCCGTTCCCAGTGACTGCGGTCACTGCGGTCGACTTGTCGGTACAGATAGATCGCCGGAGCCTTGGGCGCGGCCGGCTCGTCCGTGAGCTGGAGGTCTTCAGCAGTAATCGGCAACCAGTCGTCGGCATGGGCCGCCACGATGGCGCACAGGCTCGCTGCCGCGATCCACAATCCCCGAAGTGCACCGCGCCGCAATCCCATCCTGGTCGACCTCATTGTCGTTGCCCGATTCATCCCTGTGCGAGTCTGCCGCCTCGCCGGGATTATGGCGTAGTCGTCGCGGGGGTGTCGAGAAGGTCGGATCGACCCGGGGAGCGGTCACCGGCGCGTGGTTATGGCCCTTTGATCAGATCAGAGAGGCGGTCGCGGACGCATCCAGTACTGCTGCAGAAAATCTACGAAGGCGCGCACCTTCGGCAGAAGCAGGCGGGTGCGCAGGGTCAGGATGCTCAATGGCGTGGGCGGCCGCTGATAGGTCTCGAGCACAATCCTAAGGCGGCCGTCAGCGAGACAATGCGCAACCTGCCAGGATGGCACTCGGACGAGCCCGGCCCCTGCCACAGCCGCACTGACCAAGGTATCGAAGTCATTGGCGCAAAGCCGGGTTGGAATGCGCAGAGATCTTCGCACTGCGCCGTCTTGGAAGCTCCATTCCGCCACGCCGGGTACATCGCCGAAGGCCAGGCAGTCCTGCTCGACCAGATCGTCCGGCGTCGCCGGCTCGCCGCGCCGGCGCAGATAATCCGGCGCGGCGCAGACAACAAGCTGGATGTCGTCGAGCTTGCGGGCAATTAGGCCTGAGTCTTCCAGCGGCCCAACGCGAAGTGCAACATCGATACCTTCCTCGGCAAGACGTACCGGTCGATCCACGAGCATCAGATCGACCGAGACCCGAGCCTGCTCGACCAGAAAGCCGGGCAGCAATGGCGCCAACCGCAACCGACCGAGCAGCGACGGAGCGCTGACATGTAACCGGCCCGACGCGACTCCCGTCTGCATCGTCAGGCCGCGTTCCATCTCGGCGACCTCCTCCAAAATCTGCTTCGCCCGTTCATAGTAGAGTCGACCGGACTCGGTCAGCGAGAGATGGCGCGTCGTCCTCTCGACAAGCGTGGTACCGAGGAGCTCTTCGAGCGCCATGAGTTGGCGGCTGATGGAGGTCAGAGAAAGACCCAACTGACGGGCTGCGGCCGACAGGTTCCCCGCATCCGCAATCCTAACGAACACCCGCATTGCCGCGAACTTATCCATGCCCGCATTATTGCGAAAAACGGGAAGATGTATCGCTAAATCTCCAGATACTCACCAAAAACGGGAGGCTCTATGATGTCGGTCATCGGATGACAGGACAGAGGAGCGAGCGATGAAGATCTGCGTATTCGGCGCCGGGGCGATCGGCGGTTACATGGCGGGGGAACTCGCATTGGCGGGCCATGAAGTGTCTGCGATTGCCCGCGGTGCACACCTGGCGGCTATTCGAAGCCACGGGCTCAAGCTAATCGTGAAGGGACAGACGCGCACGGTAGCCGTGCCCGCAAGCGACGACCCCGCCACGTTCGGTCCGCAGGACGTCGTGATCTGCGCGCTAAAGGCGCAGCAGGCCCAGGCCAGCGCGGGCGCGTTCGCTCCGCTACTCGGTCCGCGCACTGCCGTTCTGACGGCGATGAATGGCATTCCCTGGTGGTATTTCTACAAGGAGCGCGGCCCGCTAGACGGCCATCATTTGGAAAGTGTCGATCCCGGCGCCGTGCAATGGAATGCGATTGGACCGGAGCGCGCCATCGGCTGCGTCGTCGATCCCGCCTGCGAGGTCGTGGCGCCCGGGGTGATCGAACATCGCCTGTTCAATCGTTTCACGATAGGCGAACCCGACGGATCCACTTCGGACCGCATCGTGGCCCTGCGCGATGCGCTGGTTTCTGCCGGATTCGATGCGCCGATCCGCGACACAATCCGCTGGAACATCTGGCTCAAGCTGTGGGGCAACGTTTGTTTCAACCCGATCAGCGCCCTTACCCTCGCGACCCTGGATCGCGTAACCACCGAGCCCGGCCTCCGCGCCCTATGCAAATCCATGATGGCCGAAGCCCAAGCGATAACTACATCGCTCGGTCTCACGATTCCAGAACAAATGATGGAGAGGCGACTGAACGCAGCTGGTTCCGTCATCGGTCACAAAATTTCAATGCTGCAAGATCTCGAACGAGGCCGATCCCTAGAGATCGATGCACTCGTCACCGCCGTCCAGGAAATAGGCCGACTCGTCAAGGTCGCAACGCCGACGATCGACACGGTGCTCGCGTTGGTACAGGAACGTGGCCGGCAGGCTGGACTCTACGGCAATGATGCCCAGCGCTAAACCTGGGCTTTCGAGGCTGGTGGCAGGCAGCCCTCTACCGCCCTCGACGATCAGCTTCGCCATGACGCTGGCGATGGCAATTGCGTGCGGCGTGGCGGCTGCCAACATTTACTATAACCAACCCATGCTCGGCATCATGGAAGCCGCCTTCCCGGGTCAGGTCACCGTGATCGGGCTCGTGCCAACGGCAACCCAGCTCGGTTTCGCCACTGGCCTGTTGTTGCTGGTGCCGTTAGGAGACCGCTTCGATCGGCGGCGCCTCGTCCTGATTCAATTCGCAGCACTGACGCTGTCGTTGGCCGCCGCTGCTCTCGCTCCGGACGCTTGGTCACTCGTGGTTGCATCGGCGCTTGTCGGAGGGACATCAAGCGTGGCGCAGCAGATCGTGCCGTTCGCGGCCGAGTTGGCCGAGCCGAGCCGTCGCGGCGCGACCATCGGTATCGTGATGAGCGGCCTCCTCTGCGGCATCCTATTTGGCCGCGCCCTCGCGGGCGCTGTTGGCGACCACTATGGCTGGCGCGCGACGTTCTGGCTCGGCTTGCTCCTGGCGGTTGCGGTGGGTTCGTTGTTGGCGGCCGTCTTACCTAGAAGTCGGCCCAAAACGCAGGAAGGCTACGGCGCCCTCCTCAAATCTCTGGCCATCCTCTGGCGGGAAGAACCGAAATTGCGACGGGCGACCATCATCCAAGGCTGTCTGTTCGGCTCGTTCAGCGCCCTCTGGACAATCCTGGCGCTGCAACTCGACGCCCGATACCACCTCAGCGCCGAAATCGCCGGGCTGTTCGGCATCATCGGCGCGGTCGGCGTGCTCTTTGCGCCTATCGCCGGGAAGATCGCCGATCGGAGAGGTCCTGATGCCGTCATCGGACTCGGCAGCGCCATCATGCTCGCGGCCTGGGTGATATTTGAAGTGTGGGGCATGATCGCCGGCCTGATCGTCGGCGTCATTTTGCTGGACTTCGGCGAGCAAGGTGCGCTGGTCTCGAACCAGCACGTCATTTATGCGCTTCGCCCCGAAGCGCGTAACCGGCTGAACACGATCTTCATGGGCGGAATGTTTGTGGGCGGGGCGGCCGGCTCAGCGGGCGCGAGCCTCGCTTGGCAATTCGCTGGCTGGGCGGCCGTCTGCATTTTCGGGACAGCCCTGGTCGCAATCGCCTTGGGCCTGCATGCTTGCGCTCGCGTGGGCTCCTACGTCCGCGACTGACCCCGAAGCGGACGGCGGGGAACGGCCCGCTCCGCGGCATCGTTGCGAAGTACCCTGGCAACCGCCGTGATCGTATTCCAGTTGCGCGTGGTCACTGGGACACCGTAGAGCCGATCCAACTCACCGAGGTAGCTAATGACCTTCATGTGTCGCCGGTACATCCCGAGGACGAAGCGGTCTTGTCTCGCGACGATCTTCAGTAACCATTTGCCGCTGGAAGGGAACCTCATAGGCGTCGGCGGCGCAATACGAGGGCGCTGGGACAGCACACTGACGAAGCGGACAACATCGGGGCGCAGCGGCTGGTCCGCAAAATAATTGTTCGACACTAACTTGCTGATGTCGCGGCCCTGGCAAACAACGGTCACGGCGTCAAACGGAAGTCTGCGTGCCACTTCGGCGCGCAATTGCGCCGGGGTCATCGGATGCCGGACCACGAACGTGCCCGCTGCGCCAATGTTGATGGCACCGAGATGCTTCAGTTGTTGCGCCAGCGCGCTGGGTCGGAAGGTCCTGTGGCCCCCGACATTGACCCCTCTCAAAAGAACCACAAGTGCCATTGTTTTATGCTTACCAACACCACTCGCATGCCTATTGTAACCGCATGCTGACTGACGGGTCGCCGTGCCCGCTGCAGCGGCGGCTGATCCGCCAACACCAACGTCAGTTCAAAACCTCATATTCACTCTTCACCATTCCGCTTGGATAGGTCTTCGTAAGAATGTGACGAAGCTGCACATCGTGAGGCAGCGAACCAAACAGCGGAATGCCTTCGCCAATAAGCACCGGAACGCGCGTAATGATAAGGCGCTGGATCAACCGTGCCTGTAGGAAGCGTTGCACGGTAATGCCGCCATCGATGTAGGCATGGCTGGCTCCGCTGGCCGCAAGGCGATCCGTGATTTCGGCCGGAGAGCCGGACATATGCTCGATCGTCGCACCACGAGCATTCGAGACGTCGATGGTGCGGGTACTTAGAACAACGACGCGCTTTTCAGCATACGGCCATTTCTCGAAAGTCAGCACCTTTTCAAAAGTATTTCGTCCGATTACCAGAACGTCTACGCTCGATATGAACTCATCATAGCCGTGGGGCTCACCGCCGCCTTCGGGAAGGAAGTCAAAATCGCCGTTGCAGCGTGCGATAAAGCCATCAACGCTTGTACCTACGAAGACGGATGCCCTCATACAGCAACCCTCGATTCTCTGACCTACGGGCATATTGGACGCCTGCCTGTCGCCAGGCAAATCAACTCAGCAAGCTGCTGGAATCGGCCATAAGGGTCGGTTCGCAGCGCGGCCGAACATGGAAAGCGCAAGCACGGCCGTGGTGACCCGGTAAATGATCAAGTGTGCGCACGAGCCCATCTACTCTGCGGCGTAATTCGGTCCTCAGGTCCGCGGGACCCCAGGGGGCCAGCATGGAGCTTCGATACCAAATTGCTTCGCGTACTCGGCATTCAAGCGTCGAATCGAGCAACTTGCCGGCGCGGATGAGTACAAATAGCTCTTGGATCTATTGGAAGCCGGATAGTACGGTCGGCTCTTGCGCATCCGCAATTTGGTTCTAATGAGCTCGGTCATGGCACACTTAGCAGTCGCCTCAAATGGAAATGGTACGGCCATCGGCTGCTTTGGGAGTTCGTCCATGACAAGAATTCTCACGAGAACTTTTCTCATGATTGGGGTGCCACTGCTCGCTCTGGCGCAGCAGAGTTACTCAAAGAGTCCCGATTATCCGGCCCCAGTGCGCGGCACCACTGTCGATGATTATCACGGTACACGGGTCCCGGACCCGTATCGTGGACTCGAGGACCTTGATTCAGCCGCCACTCGCGCCTGGGTAGCAGCGGAGGCACGGCTTACCGACGGCTATCTTGCCGTGCTCCCCGAACGTGATCGGCTGCGATCGCGCCTCGCGGCCCTCTTCAACCATGAGCGCTTCGGCCTTCCATTTCACGCGCCTGGACGCTATTTCTACTCGCATAACTCGGGCCTACAGAATCAGAGCGTACTCTATGTGGCCAATGCGCTCGACGCGCAGCCTCGAGTCGTACTCGATCCGAACTCGTTGTCGACCGATGGCAGCCTCGCGGTAGCGGGCTATGTCGCGAGCCATGACGGTCGCCTGCTGGCATACGGAGTGTCCGTGTCGGGATCCGATTGGACCGATTGGCACGTCCGCGATATTTCGTCTGGAAGGGACCTCCCGGACGTAATGCGCTTCACGAAGTATTATGCGCCGGTGTTCTCGTACGACGATCAGAGCATCTACTACTCTGCGTTTCCCGCGCCTCCGGCGGGCGCCGAACTGAGCGCCCAGGACGTCGGCGACGCCGTGTTCTACCACGCGCTTGGAACTCCAGTCGCCGCCGACCGGAGATTGCTCGAGCTTGCCGGCCATCCGGACTGGCAGTACGAGCCTCACCTGTCCGACGATGGCCGCTGGCTTGTCGTGACCGCCGGGGAGGGTGAGGTCGGCGACAAAGGGGTAGAGAACGTCTACCTCATCGACCTTAGCGCGCCATTGCCGTCCGTGACACCGATTGTCGAAGGGTTCAGGGCAGCATACGTCTATGTGGGCTCGGACGCCGGGCGCCTATATTTCTTGACGACGCTCGGTGCCCCGAACGGCAAGGTGATTGCCATCGACCCGGTGCATCCGAGCGCCAACCCGCCACGGACGATCATCGCAGAAGGAACAGAGGCCATTGACCTGACTGAAACCAGCGTGACGCTCGTCGACCATCAGCTAATCGTGCGCACAATACGCGACGCGCATAGCCGGGTCATGACCTACGGGCTCGATGGTGAGCCGCGTCGCGAGATCGAACTACCCGGAACAGGCACCGCCGGCGGCTTCGTAGGCCGACCGGGAGATCGCGAGACATTCTATTCATTCACCGATCTCATTAGGCCCCGCACTGTATATCGCTACGATCTCGAGACAGGGCAGAGTCGCGTATTTCGAACACCAAAGACGAATTTCGATCCGCGCGCCTTTGCGGAACGACAGGTGTTCTACCCGGGAAAGGACGGGACGCGCATTCCCATGCTGCTGGCCTACCGTAAAGGGCTCAAGCTCGATGGTCGGAACCCCGTCCTGCTTTATGGATACGGCGGTTTCGGGATTCCGGTCCTAGCTGAATTCAGCCCGGCTCGCATCGCCTGGCTCGAGTTGGGCGGAGTGTACGCGATCGCCAACATCCGCGGCGGCGGCGAGTACGGAGAGGCCTGGCATCGTCAGGCGAATCGCAGTCACAAGCAGGTTGTATTCGATGATTTCATCGCGGCCGCCGAGTGGCTGATCTCGGAGCACTATACCGCCGCTGATCGGCTTGCAATCAGAGGTGAATCCAACGGCGGCCTCCTCATCGGCGCGTGTGTCACGCAGCGACCGGACCTATATGGTGCGGCGATTGCCGGTGTCGGCGTCATGGACATGCTGCGCTTCGATCGTTTCGGCCAGGGCGCCGGCTGGACCGGCGAGTTCGGTTCACCCGAAGATCCGGCCGACTTCCCGGCCCTTTACGCCTATTCGCCGTTGCACCATGTGCGCCCGGGCACGGTTTATCCGGCCACCCTGATCGTCACGGGCGACCACGACACACGGGTGATGCCGATGCATTCCTTCAAATTTGCGGCGGCGATGCAGGCTGCGCAGTCGGGGCCCGAGCCCATCCTGCTCTACATCGAGAAGTCGTCCGGGCATGGCGGTGGTGCGACCGTCTCGCAGGTGATTGAGCAGAACGCGGACATCTATGCATTTCTTGTCGATCGACTCGGCATTCGACCAAATCAATGATCGCGCGCCCTCGACTCGAAGGCGTCATTCGCGACAGCCCGGGATGGGGAAGTCATATAAGCAATGCCGTCTTGATCCTCAGAGCCCAGCCGCTCGCGCGATCAGAATTAATCCTGTGACGACCACGACGGCCCCGATGGCTCGCGCGACGCGCTCACCCGCCGGTGCGAGCCGTTCCACGGTGATGGCCACCGTCACGATAGCCATCGCTCGCACGTCCATGACCCCAATGACGAGGAGGATCGCCGTCGGGCCGGCACAGCAGTAGCTGCAGTGGAGGCCGAGGCGCACGCCGTGACGCCAGGCCGTACCGGCGCTCGCCGGCAACGTGAGGCCGCACCGTGGTGCCGCCCGGCAGCAGGCAAGCTGATGTGCCTTCCATGCGGTGAACTGGAGTGCTCCGGCGATCAGAACGACCACACCGACCGCGATCGGTACGGCGCGCGCCAGCGCAGGCAGCTGCATCGCGACCGCCGCCAGCGCAACGCCCAGCGGAAAAGCGGCCATTCCGAACACGGTCCAGACGAAGAAGTAACCGACGCCGACGAGCGCGGTCAGCCGACCGAGGCGCGTCTCACTCGTCCTGTCAACGGCCAGGCGATAGCGCCGCAGCATTGGAACCAATGACGGCAGCATCATTGCCATCATCATCACGATCCACATGCCAAGGAACGACGTCGCGGTGCTGAGCCACGTTTCTCCGGGCATCCGCATCCACGCCATCGACATCGTCCAGCCGCCGGGCATCAACATCTCGCCCATTGCCGACATGGATGCGCACCACGCAATTGTCAGCGCTGCGCTGACGGCGAAGAGCAGCGCTAAGACGCCGAAGAAGGCTTGCTCGGAAGCGCGCACGGAGTGGTTAGAGGGGAATGTCGTGGGAATCATCTCGGTTGCTCCTCCAATGGCCTCGGTCATGCTTTCGCCTGCGTCTCGCGCTTTCGGAAGGTGACTTCTTTGGCACTGGACACCTCGACCCAGTTACGATTTGGCGAGGTCTCGGCGTCATAGTTGTCGTGCCAGTTCCACCACTTGTACGGCGGAGTCTGGGGGTAACCCACCGGCGAATCCTCCCAAGTCTCCTGACGGCCGAGCGCCGTGATATCGAGGTAGCTCCAGGTGGTCCCCATCGCTTCGTCACCGCGCTCGTTGATGAAGTATGTGCGGAACACCTGGTCGCCGTTGCGAATGAACGCGTTGTGGCCGTGCCACTCGTTCACACCGAAATCGGTGTCGAAGCTGTCGGTGATGGTGTACCACGGCATCTTCCAACCCATTCGTGCCGTCAGGCGCTCGATGTCCTTCTGTGGCGCGCGCGAGGCGTAGGCAAGCGTGGTGTCGCGGGCGTTCAGATGGGCCAGATGGGCGACCTGATCGGCGCCCAGAGAACAACCGCGGCAGGCATTCTCGGGCCAGCCGAACACCCCGGGCTCGAAGAAGGCGCGATAGACGATCAGCTGACGGCGGCCTTCGAATAAATCGAGCAGGCTAAGCTTCCCCTGGGGCCCCTCGAATTGGTACGCCTTCTCGACGGCCATCCACGGCATCCGCCGGCGTTCGGCGGCCAGCGCGTCACGGGAGCGGGTGAAGGCCTTCTCTTTCACGAGCATCTGCCGGCGCGCAGCCTCCCAGGCCTCCGGCGACACGATCGGCGGGGTGCGCATGGCGGCTTGTTCACGGTTCCGTTCCTTCTCTGGTGTCTTGGTCTTGGTCTTGGTCATGGTGGTCTCCGAATTAGACGAGGTGGCTCGTCGTGGTTGAACTTGGTTCACTGCGGCGGTCTGACTGCCACGCGCGCTAGCGGCGCATCGATGCGTGCGCTGCCTGTGATTTGACAGGCGTTTCCGCGACGTATGCAGCAAACCGGCGCTCGAGCGCTTTGCTGGCGCTGCTGCGCCAGCCGTCCGCGATCGACTGCGACATCGGATCGGGGAAAATCTCCTCGTCCCCTCTCTCCACTCCGCCAAGGATTGCGCGCGCCGCGGACTCCGGAGACGCCTTTGGAATATCCAGGCCCCGTGTCATGTCCGTGTCCATGGGGCCGGGCAAGACTGCATGGACACTGACATCCCGTCCGGCCAAAAGAGCGCGCAACGATTGCGAGAGGGAGAACGCGGCGGCCTTCGAGATCGAGTAGAGGGGATCGAACGGCACGGACGCAAGCGACGCCAACGATAGGACGTTGACAATGGCGCTCGGGGAACGAGCCAGTACCGGCAGGAACGCCTGGGTCATGTGATAGGTGCCAAAGAAGTTGACCGCGAGGAGCCGTTCGAGCGCGGCGTGATCGCTGAGGTCGGCTTGGAACGATATGCCGGCATTGTTGACGAGGACATCGAGAGCGCCGACTTTCTCGACGGCGGCCCGAATCTGTGCTGCATTGGTGATGTCCAGCATCAGCGGCGTAACGCGCCGGTTGGCGTGCGCCAAGGGCTGGCGCGCGCCGGCATAGACCCGTTTCGCGCCTCTGCTCAAAGCCTCCTCGACCAGCGCCTTTCCGAGGCCGCGATTGGCTCCAGTCACCAGAACAATTGAATCTGCGATCTTCATTGTCGTCTCCTTTGCCGGTTGCCGGCTGGGAAATAATCTAAGCTCTAGGAATCCAAAGATGGGAGTTACAAGCGTGACGGGATTCCGATAGGCTCGCTGATCACCGCCGCGGTGCGTGCGAGCGCGCGGGCATCCCACGCCTGCGCTCCGACGTTTGCCCGCTGCCGGAATAGCCAGATGAGCAGTGCGATGATGCTGCCGCCCGGCAGCAGCAGCTCGATCGCGGCATATGGTCCCAGGCCGCGCAGCAATGCGGGCAGGCGGGCAAACCAGAGCTTGAATAGTGCTTTCATCGTGATCTCCAGATGAGTGCTTATTGCTGATCACGAGATAAACTTAGCCCTGGATCTCGAAACGGTGGGAGTGACAAGTGTGACGGGATTCCGATGGACTCGCTGATCACGGCGGCAGCGCGCGCGCTTGCCGCCGGTGATCTGCTCGGCGCGTTGAAGCGGGTCGCTCTGCGCGATGACGCGCCGGCGCTCGCGCTGCGAGGCATCGCGATGGCGCAACTCGGCGATCTCGTTCGAGCGAAAGCACTCTTGCGAAGTGCTGCGCGTGCCTTCGGGCCGAAAGAGGCCGTTGCCCGCGCGAGATGTGTCGTTGCCGAGGCGGAGATCGCACTCGTCTCGCGCGACTTGGGCCGGCCCACGAAGACGCTCGAAACGGCGCGGGCGACGCTGGAAGCGCACGGCGACCGCGTGAATGCCGCGCATGCGCGCAATCTCGAGGTTCGGCGCCTCCTTCTGATCGGGCGCCTCGACGAGGCGGAGCGTATGCTCGCCGAGCTCGACCCCGCGCCTTTCCCGCCCGCGTCGCGGGCTGCCCACGAACTGGTGATTGCAGGAATCGCGATGCGACGCCTCCGCGTGAAATCGGCGCGCGCTGCGCTCGCTCGCGCCGAGCGTGCCGCGCACGACGCAAATATTCCTGCGCTGAGTGCGGAAGTCGAAAGCGCATCCCTCGTGCTGACCACGCCGGCGGCGCGGCGGATTGCGCGCGGTGAGGAGCGGCTCCTCCTCCTCGACGAAGTTGAAGCGCTACTGGCGTCGAAGTCGCTGGTCGTGGACGCGTGTCGTTATGTCGTGCGTGACGAGAGCAAGGTGGTCTCACTGGCGACTCGCCCGGTATTGTTCACGCTTGTCCGCGCGCTCGGCGAAGCATGGCCGGGAGATGTCCCGAGGAGCACGCTCATCGCACGCGCCTTCCGGACGAGGCACGCCGATGAATCGCATCGTGCTCGCTTGCGCGTCGAAATGGCGCGGCTTCGCATGGTGCTTCGGGCGCTGGCAAACCTGAGCGCGACGAAGCGGGGCTTTGCGCTGGCGCCGCGCCACGCATGCGACGTCGTCGTGCTGGCGCCGCTCGTCGACGAGGAGCATGCGGCGGTGCTGGCGTTTCTCGCCGACGGCGAGTCGTGGTCGAGCTCCGCCCTCGCAATCGCGCTTGGAACCAGCGCGCGAACCGTGCAGCGGGCGCTCGATCCGCTTGCGGCCGCAGGCAAGGTGCGGTCGTTCGGTCGCGGGCGAGCGCGTCGTTGGATGACGGCGCCCGTGTTGGGAATCCCGACAATCTTGTTACTCCCCGGTCCGCTACCGAGCGATTAGGATGGAACCATGAAACGATCTGAAGCCGAAATACTCCGTGAATATGGACCCTTTCCGGGTGCTGACCGGGTCAATGGGGTTACATTTGACGGTCAGCACGTCTGGTTTGCCTCCGGAGACAAACTGCACGCCTTCGATCCACAAAGCGGGAAAACGGTGCGCTCGATCGATGTCGCCTCACATGCAGGTACGGCCTTTGATGGCGAGCATCTGTTTCAAATCGCAGAGGATCGCATCCAGAAAATCGACCCGAAGACTGGCCAGGTGCTCGCGACGATCCCGGCACCCGGCGGCGGCGGTGACTCGGGGCTCGCGTGGGCCGAAGGGACGCTCTGGGTGGGGCAACATCGGGGGCGGAAGATCCATCAAATCGATCCTCAAACAGGGGCGGTTCTTCGCACCATCGAGTCCAACCGAGTCGTCACCGGGGTCACGTGGATCGACGGCGAGCTCTGGCACGGCACCTGGGAAGGTGACGAGAGCGATCTGAGGAGAGTCGATCTTGAAACGGGAAAGGTCCTGGAGACGCTCGAAATGCCGCCCGGAGTAGGAGTGTCGGGACTTGAGTCCGATGGCGGCGATCGATTCTTCTGCGGAGGAGGAGGCAGCGGCAAGGTGAGGGCCGTCCGCCGGCCCCGGCGAGGCTCCGTGAGATCCGAGATCCCGGTGAGATCCACGAACGAATGATCGAAGCAGCCCTCGCGGGCGCGACTCTAGACGGCGTCGCGGGCCTGTTGGTAGGCCTCGATCTGCGGCAGCAGTGCCTGACGGCGGGCCAGACTTTCTGCCGGCCACAGGGACTCGCGGTCATAGTATTCCGACACTGACGGAACGTCGGCCGGAAGTTGGAGCCAAGGCTGCTTCGATGCCGTAAAGATGTGTATGTCGGGCGGCAGGTGGTCCGGCGCGTCGAGGGTGCCGACACGAACGAACCGAATGACGGGACCCGCACCCCAGTAATTGCTCCAAACGGCGATGCGACACTTCGGGCAGCGGGCGATCTTCTGGCCTCTTCCGCTGTTAGATGGAGTGTCGATGATTTCCGGTTCCGCACCTAAAATCACGACACGATCCGACTCAATCATTGCGTTCAGTGCAAATGATGCGCCGCTCTCACGCTGACACCATCGACAATGGCAACAGTGGACGAACAGTGGCCGCGTTTGCATGCGGTACCGGACAAAGCCGCAGTCGCAGCCCCCGTCGAGCGGAAATACGCTATTCGCGATCATCTTGATACTGCCCTCCGGTGGATCGCGGACAAAAAAAATGCAGAGAACACGCCGGTCATGACCCACAACTGCTTGGGTCAGGTATGCACAATTACAGTGCCCTCAGCGGCCCCGCCGCGCCGCCTCGATTGCGGCGATGTCTATCTTTTTCATTGGCATCATCGCTTCGAACGCGCGCTTGGCCGCTGCGGGATCGCGGTCGGAGAGCGCGGCAACAAGGGCGCGCGGGGTGATCTGCCAAGATACGCCCCACTTGTCCTTACACCAGCCGCACCGGCTTTCCTGGCCGCCATTTCGCACGATCGCGTTCCAGAAACGGTCGGTTTCGGCCTGGTCGTCGGTCGCGATCTGAAACGAGAACGCCTCGTTGTGCTTGAACTCCGGGCCGCCATTGAGCCCGACGCAGGGGATACCAATCACAGTGAACTCGACCGTCAGGACGTCGCCGCCCTTGCCGTTCGGATAGTCGCCCGGCGCGCGGTGGACCGCGCCCACGGAGCTGTCGGGGAAGGTCTCCGCATAAAAGCGAGCCGCATCCATGGCGGTACCGTCATACCACAGACAAATCGTGTTCTTGCCGGCCATTGTCGTTCTCCCATGAGAATAGCGGTACGATTTTCGAGGCTTAGACTGGTGCAAGCCGAGCGGTATCGCTACCCGCTTGCCCCCGGGTTGAGCCGTAGGAAGGCGCGGATCGAGGCGAGCAGCGCGTATCCAGCATAAGTCGAGGCTCTGCGATTCCAACTTTACGCCAACTCTGCGATGCCTAGGTTTGTTTAATTGTTGGCGTGCGCGCTATGAACAAGCTGATTTAGCGGCCGACCGGCAATGTGCCACGGTGCGACCCCAAGCTGGCGGTCGTGAGCGGCGGCCATCATTGACGAGGGCGCGCTCAACGGCTAGTTATTCTCCACGGAGGAAACCGGCGATTAGAACCTGCATAGTAAAGACAAAGGACGTTCCCGTCCGGGTCGCTTAGATATGCTTCGCGCCAAAACCATGGCTGGTCCGCCGGCGCCTGGTCGAACACAATGCCCTGTGTCCGGAGTTCCTCGTACACGGCGTCGAGGTCATCGCATTCAAAATAGATAATCGTTTCAGACGGCGGTGGCGACTCTACTTGATGCAGCGAAAACGTCGCCTCCCCATCCCGGCATTCGAATCGCGCATAGTGCGGCAGACTGCTGACAATCTGCGTGAATCCGAGCCGGCGATAAAACTCCGCCGACCGTTCAACGTCCCTTGCCGGCAATGTGACCTGGTTTAGATTCATACTCGTTCCTCGCGGCGTCGAACGCCAAACGTACCGCGTTCACGCCCATTTCCATCATGCTTCGGGAAATTCCGGCATCTGCGCTTGGGCCTACATCCGTTCAGTCTACCGCGCGCCGCTCGATACCCGCATGGGCACTCATACGTAAGTCACACGTGGCACACCCACCTTCAGCCATGATGCCGGCACTGACCAACATCAAGCGTGGGGCGAGGCCGCCGGCCGCGGCCCGGAAGCCTCACCCCACTACCTTCAGCCTGTGTCAGGCGCGCGCTTCGAATATGAGATTGAATGGAGTCTCCGCGGCGCGCCGGAACTTGGAGAAGCCGCCATCTTTGACCACGGAGCGTAGGCGACCTTCGCCAGCCTGTGCGCCCAGGCACAGACCGACTTCCTGCGAGCGCGATGCCGGGGTGCAAATGAAGGTCGAGGCCGAGTAGAAAATCCGGCCCACTGGGTTGATGTTTTCCTCCAGCCGGTCGTTCGCGAATGGCTCGACGATCATCCAGGTCCCGTCCTCTTTGAGGGTTTGCCGGATGTGAGCCGAGGCGCCGACCGGATCGCCCATGTCGTGCAAACAGTCGAACATGGTGACGAGATCGTAATTACCGCCCGGGAAGGACTTCGCGCTTGCGACCTCGAAACGCACTCGGTCACCGAGACCCGCTTTATTTGCACTTGCGCGCGCCTGCACGACGGAGGGTTCGTGGTAGTCGAAACCGATGAATTCCGACGCAGGATAAGCCTGCCCCATGATGATCGTGGAGGCGCCGTGCCCGCAACCGACATCGGCGACGCGCGCACCTTTCTTCAATTTCGCCTCCACCCCTTCGAGCGCTGGTAACCACTGGCTGACGAGGTTGGCGGCGTAGCCCGGGCGGAAAAAACGCTCGGTTCCGTGGAAGAGAGAGGCATCGTGCTCGTGCCATCCAAGCCCGGCTCCGGTGCGAAGCGCCTGGGTCATCTTCGGGATCGCTTTGAACTGTGCGACGGCTATTTGGAAGGCTCCGGGGATGAACGCCGGGCTGTTCTCGACGGCGAGTGCAAACGCCTGCTCCTCCGTCAAACTGAAGGTCTCGCTCTTCGCGTCGTACTGCGCATAACCGCTCGCTGTCTGGGCGGACAGCCACTCGCGCAAGTACCGCGGATCGGTACCGGTGCGCTTCGCCAGCTCAACGGCGGACGCCGGCTTTTCCGCCAGTGCCTTGTATAGCCCGAGCGTGTCGCCGACTACGACCGTGGCCGCGTGCATCACGGCACCCAAATCGCCGACGAACTTGCCCATGAATTCGTTGAGTTTGTTTTCATCGATTGCCATTGCCTTATCTCCTTGAGTTCATGAAGGTCGGCGCAGCACGTCCGACTGCGCCTGCCGCCAGCATGCGGGCGCGGATCCGACAGATGGCCGACGGATTCGCAGGATCTAGGGCCGGTCCAGAGCGGCGCGATGCGCCGCTTCGGTTTCAGTGGACGGTTCGACGCCGAGCGTCATCCGCAGCATCCGTCGGCAGCGAAGGTAGGTCGCGAGTGCTCCGGCCCGATCGCCCCGCCGCGTCTGAACGGACATCAGCCGCCGGTACAGCATTTCGGAGACGGCATCGAGTTCCACACCCCGCCGGTAAATCAGCTCGGCTTTTTCCGGGGCGCCCCGGTCCTCCCAGAGTCGTCCAATGGCGGAAAGGTCGCGGAAGATCAGGCTGGCGAGGCGCTGACGGCAGGCAAGGAGCCAGGAATTTTCGTCGTCGCCGGCCAGAAAGTGCCCCGGATACAGCGAGAGCAGCCGCTGAGCAAGGCTCTCGAGTTCGGCATCGGTGACCTTCGCTCCGCCGTCGATCAGCACGGCATCGGTACGCTGATGCGCGCATTCAAATGCCCGCGTGTCAACCCAGCATAGGCCCTCGTTAAGGGCGAGCCTGCCTTCTTGCAGCTTGATTGCCTCGTCGCGGCCGAGCAGTTTTCTCAGCCGGCGCAACGTCACTTCGAGGGCATCCAACGCTGCATCGCCCTCGGCCTCCGGCCAGAGCATCTCGGCGATTGCCGCCGCGTTAACCTCGTGCCCGCCCCGTGATACGAGCACTTTCAGCAGTTCAAGCGGTTTCTTTTGCGCCTTGCGTGCCGATCGCACCGGTACACCGTCGAGTTTGAGTGCGAAACCGCCGAGCGTCTGGATCCGGATCGGCCACGGCCAGTGTTCTACCTCCGGTGATTCCGGGATGATGCCGAACTCCGCGATGAACCCGCGTGCGCAATCCGCTTCGATCTCGGCGCTCAGGGCAAGCGCCAGCATTCGACGGAATCCCACGACAAGCCAGCGGAACGACCCGGCCGAATGTTCCGCTTTGCCGCGCAGCAGCGCCCGCGACAACAGCACTCGGGCCTCCTCGGCCGCGCCGTGCGACGAGTGGGCGTACGCCTCGACCATCAGCATGAGAGGTTCATGGTGCGTGTAGACGGTGTCCGCAGCTTCCCTCCGCGCCCGCTGAATTAGTTCGAGCGCCCGCTGCTGCCGGCCGGCCTCCACGAAAGCGCTGGCGACGACGGTGGGGAACAGGATGTTGTAGAACGGGCAGTTGGTTTGCCGGACATATTCGAGGCATATATCGCCGTGATAGATCGCAAGCGACGGTTCTCCCAAGGCCTGATAGAGGAGAACACGCGCTAGATGGTATTGGGCCGCCTCGGTCGCGCGCGACGAATCGACTTGTGCACCGAGCTGCCGAACTAACTCCGCGGCATCCTGCGGAGCCGGGCCCAACAGGTGCAGCAGCGCACGGAAGAAGAGATCGAAGAACCGAAACCATTTCATGCCGAAGTCGTGGACGATCACTCGCAGCCGGTCGAGCGCCTTGAAGCCCTCCTCGTATGCTCCGGCGAGCGCCGCGTAATAGCTGAAAAAGACCAACCAGCCCGCGCGCCTGAACGGTGGCAGATCTTCCTGATCGAACAGCGCGCCAACGCGTGCGACAAGCTCCCTCGCATTGCCGAGATCACCGGTAAACGAGAAATACTCGAGCAACTGCGTCACCGTATCCGCCCGCGCCGTCAGTGGAATGTCGTGATTGAGGACATCGATGATCTCGCGCAGACAACCCGGTAGTGCCGCATGACCCGGCTGTCGCAGCATCGCCGCGATCAGAAACGCGGTGTGTAAACGCAAGCCCTCCGCGGCGGATATGGATGTGATGCCGCCCGCAAGACCGCGCTCGAGCACCGGTATCCAACGATCGAGGTCTGCGAAACCGGCCTGCTCGATGTTGAGAGCCTCAGCAATACCGGTTGCGGCGAAGAGTTGTCCGCGCACGTCGCCCGCTCCAACAAGCGCATCGAATGCTCGCGCCAGTGCCTGCCGGGCCTTGGGGGGGTCGACGAGCACGAGCGCGCTGCCGAGCCACAACGTCAACCACGGTGACTTCGCGACGTGGGGCTTCGGCAGACGCGCGATCGACGCCTGGAGTGTGAGCCAGCGACCGTCCGCGACCAGCCCGCGAGCCTGCCGAAGGACCAGCCGCGTCGCGGCCTCCCAGTCCTGATTCTCGACGCAGAGTCCGAGTGCGGCCGAGCAATCACCGCTTTTCTCGAGCAGTGTCGCGCAGGCGGAACGCAATTCCTGCAGCGCTTGCGGCCGCAGTTCAGATCTGGCCCGACTTCGCAGGAACTCGCCGAACAATGCGTGATATTGATAGCTGACCTCGATGCCCGCGTGCCGATCCGTGAACAGGCGCTGACGGAACAGCCCATCGAGTGCGGCGCCCGCGTCGGTGTTGTCCGTCAAGGCGCTTGCCGCAGCCGCCGTTACGCGCGGCAGGAAAGCGGTACGCACCAGCAGTTCGCGAGTGCTTGCAGGCAGCTGATCGAAGACCTGTTCCGCGAAGTAATTGAACGTACCTTCCGGCGTCTCGCTCGGCAGCCTCGTCCGCAGAACTCCGCTCGTCTTTATCTGTTCGAGCAAAAGGACAAGGCCCACCGCCCATCCTCCCGATTGGCTTTGCAGCAGTGCCAGGGTCTTGTCGTCGACGTTTTGGATCGACAGGACAATCGAACGCAGTTCTTCGGGCGTGAGGCGAAGCTCATCCCACCCGAGGCAGGCGATGAGTCCATTCGCTTGAGCCCGCGCCAGCGTCGCCGGCGGGTCACTGCGGCTGATCATGATGAGGCGCATGTCCTTGCGCACCTCGCTCAGGGCGTCGCGCAGGATTTCATTGAATGGCGCGTCGGCGTGAACGGCGTTGCAGTTGTCGAACACCAGCACGGCGTACGGGGGCAGGCGACCGTAGAGGGTGCGGAAGAAACGGCGCGTGAATCCCGGCAGATCTGCGAGGTACTCCGGCGACAGCGCCAGCAGGGATTCGGCGCGCTTGCCGCGCGGCCTGGGCGCAGCCTGCGCCAGAAAATGAAATAACGATGCGGGATCGGAGTCGCCGGCATCGACTTCGTACCAGATGCCTGGCACTTTCCTGGCCTTCAGGTAACTCGCGGCGAGCGATGTCTTGCCGGCACCGGGAGGCCCCGAGATCCACACCGCCGACCGGTCTTGCGCCGCATCGAGTGCCGCGAACAATCGTTCGCGATTGAGCACCCGGAAAAGCCGAGGTCGGCTGAGTTTCGCGAGCAGCGCGGTCATTGGGGCCACGGCGATGTTCACTTTATTTGCGGAAAGCCATCCGCGCTGGGAAGCTTACATCGGAGCGCGCCGGTTGGGTATTCACCGGCAGAATACGCGAAACAGGCCTTCGATTTGGCAACGGCCGATTGTTCACACGCTCCGGCGTAAGTTCGCGACAATGACGAGTAATCCGTCGTGCGATCAGGTTTCTCAATTTGCCCGGGGGCCCGCGTACAGGGTTTATCAATGTTCACGGTCTATCAGACGCGACTTGGTGGCAAGACTGCCTTGGATCTTCGTCCGCGCTCGATGATGCGGCGATTCGCGTGTTTATCCGTCAGATTCGCGGGTTGCGTGTTGTTGGGTGGCGGACTCGCCGAATCTCCTGAGATACCGGCTGCAACTATTGAGCCGACGACCATCGATGTTCCCGGTTCATCGGGCACACGAGCCTATGGGATCAATAAAGCCGGCGATATCGTGGGCACGTACGTCGTATCGAGGCCGGTCGGCGTCAACAGTTACGGGTTCTTGCTGACGAAGGGCCGTTTTACGACCATCGATTTCCCGGGTGGATTCGGTACCGAGGCCTACGGCATCAACGCCGCGGGAGAGATCGTGGGAGTGTATTGGGACAATCAAGGTGCGGCTATCGGGCGTCACGGATTCCTGTTGAGCGGCGGTCGTTTCACGCGCATCGACGACCCCCACGCCGTTGTTACCCGAGCCCTTGGGATCAACGATGGCGGCCAAATCGTCGGGGTCTACACGGTGAGAGCGCCGTCTGCGATTCCCGGATCCGAATCCGGTGGTCTCCTTTTCCGCCTTTTAGGCCACCCATACCCATATGCATATGAGTACGGGCACGGCTTTGTCTATGCCAACGGCCGCTTCACCGACGTTGACTTTCCCCTCGCCGCTCGTGGCGAGCAGACCTTGGCCAGCGCAATCAACGCTGCGGGTCAGGTTGTTGGAACCTACCTTGACCGCAATTATGTGACGCATGGATTCATGATGACGAAGGGGAATTTCATCAACTTGGATGTCCCCGGTTCTCGGGAAACCTTCGCCACGGGGATCAACATGACGGGTCAAGTGGTCGGTCACTTCAGCTATACGGCAGGTTACGGTCCCGGATTCCTATGGAGTGAGGGCCGCGCGACCGTCATCGATTTCACTCATGTCGTCCCTGGCGTTAGCGTCGTCACGGTACCCTGCGACATCAATGATGCCGGTCAGATCGTGGGCTGGTACGGCGCGGGCGACGCGAAATACTATGTTCCTGGCGGCGCCGCGACGCCGTATCACGAACATGGATTCATGCTGAGCCCGGATCGCTAGCCGAGTCGAGACAAGCTGTCCGGACCGGCCGCCATCGGCCCACGGTTTTCCACAACTGTTGACGGCCCAGCCATCAGGCACAATGCCCGCCATGAGCGAACATCATCAGCCCCTTACGCCCGCCGAGCTGCTGTCCTACATGCGTGCCCAGCCCTGGGCGATTGAGGCAACTGTCACGCCTCAAGGTACCCCCCAGGCGGCTGTTATCGGCGTCGCCGTCACGGACCGCTGGGAACTTCTGTTCGATACCGTGACCCAGTCGCGCAAGCATCAAAACCTTGTAAAGAATCCCCGCGTCGCGTTCGTTATCGGCTGGGAGCACGAGCGCACCGTGCAATACGAAGGCATCGCCGGGATTCCCACGGAAGCGGAGTTGCCCGACGTGCAGGCCCACTATTTCGACCGTTTCCCCGACGGCCCCACCCGCGAGACTTGGCCGGGCCTCGTGTACTGGCGCGTGCGGCCCATTTGGATCCGTTACAGCAACTTCAGCGTCAACCCGCCCATCATCCAAGAGTGGGACGCCGCGGCGATTGCCGGCTGGCTGAAATAAGCGCGTCACCGCTGCCGTTGGGCGATATCCGCGGTCAATCCAGCCGCTCAGTGGCGGGCTAACTTTCCTACCAGTGGTCCTGGCTGCACGACCCGGCGCACGAATTCACGGTGATCCGCGCAGTGGCGACGGCCAGCGAGCGAGAAGCCGATGCTCGGGTCGCAGATGCTGGCGATTAACACCTCGTTATCGCGAAATTGCACGGCGACGCGCTCGCCGATGTCGAGTAACGCGCCGGACGTTTGAGCGTCGAGTCTGCGCGCGGGATCTTGGACCAAAATGCGCCAACCAGCGCGGTCCACCGCAGCGCGGACCGACTCAAAATTCGATTGTGCGTCGGACGTCGTGGCAACCCGCAAGAATTGCAATTCCCGCCGCTGTGCGCGCCAGAAAAGCAGGCCGAGCCCGCTCGACAGCAAGAGTCCAAACAGGCCGGCGACGCTGACCGCGACGGCGTTCTGCAGTCTGACGATAAACGCCGATGTGACGATGAGTACGGCGCAAAGTGCTGCCAAGTATATGCAGATCGCAGTCGGTGCGAAGTAACGTAAGCGATCCACACCGGTGAGCTGCATGCGTTCCGCGTTCATCACGACAATTTACTCTTCGATTCTGCAGCGCGACAGCCACCAGCGGCAGCGACGCGAGCAGATCGCGTGCTGCGTCACACAATTGTCATCTCAGCATCCTAGTGTGAAAGGAATACAACGCTTGGCGAACAAGATGGAGCGTCCCTGTGTTATCCAGTCTTGGCATCGATCTGCCGACCGCGATTCTATTGTGTTTAGCTATTTTGCTCGCACTGAGTTTCGAATTCGTCAACGGCTTTCACGACACGGCGAACGCCGTCGCAACGGTGATCTACACCCACACGTTGAAGCCAAGCCAGGCGGTCGTCTGGTCGGGACTGTGGAATCTGATCGGTGTGCTGACATCCAGCGGCGCAGTGGCGTTCGGGATCGTCGCACTGCTGCCCGTCGAATTGGTCATCAATGTTGGATCAGGCGCCGGTTTCGCGATGGTATTCGCGCTGCTGCTGTCATCGATCCTCTGGAACCTGGGCACTTGGTACTTGGGCCTTCCGGCCTCGAGTTCACATACCTTGATCGGTTCCATCGTGGGCGTCGGTTTGATGAACTCCCTGATGAGCCCGGGTAGCGCATTCGGCGATGGAGTCAATTGGGCCAAGGTGGAGGACACGGTGAAGGCACTGGTGTTTTCGCCGTTGCTCGGATTCGTCGCGGCCGGGCTGCTGCTGCTGGCGGCCAAGGCACTGCTGCGCAATCCCGCGCTGTACAAGGCGCCCGAAGGCGAGAAGCCGCCGCCGACTTGGATTCGTGGATTGCTGGTGCTGACCTGTACCGGCGTCAGCTTCGCGCATGGCTCGAATGATGGTCAGAAAGGCATGGGGCTGATCGTATTGATTCTGGTCGGCATCGTGCCGACCGCGTTCGCACTGAACCTCGCGACCTCGAGTGCCGATTTGCATCGTTTGGCGGCGGAATCCACGGCGTTCTCGCAGTCGCTCGAGCAGATCCCCGGTGCCCATGCGCCGACCGCCGATGCCGACATGGCGCACAAAGCGCTGACTCAATACCTGCGCTCGGGGCGCATCGAACCCGAGACGCTACCGGCGCTCGGCATCGCGAATGCCAAGGCGGCCGCCCGTCTGGCGCACGTCGATGAGCTGACAGCGCTGGCGGCAGCCGACCGAGTGGCGCTGCGCCTGGACGTCTATCTCGTCGCAGAGACCCTGAATCGGATGCAAAAAGCGCATCAGTTACCTGCGGGGCTCGATGCGAATTTGGCGGCTCACTATCAGAAATCGCTGAAGCAGCTGACCAATTTCATTCCCCTATGGGTCAAGATCGCCGTATCGCTCGCGCTCGGACTCGGTACGATGATCGGGTGGAAACGCATCGTCGTGACGGTCGGCGAGAAGATCGGCAAGGCGCATCTGACCTATGCGCAGGGAGCAGCGGCAGAATTGGTCGCCTTCGGCACCATCGAGGCTGCCGATCTGCTCGGCCTACCCGTGAGCACGACGCACATCCTCTCTTCCGGCATCGCCGGTACGATGGTGGCCAACGGTTCGGGCATTCAGAAAGAGACCGTGCGCAACATCGTGCTCGCCTGGGTGCTGACCTTGCCGGTCTGCGTGCTGCTCGGCGCGGCGCTGTTCGGTGCGGCGCTGCTGTTCGTGCTCCGCGTACTCGGCGTGCACTGAGCGCTACGCGTTGGCGGCGAGATTCGGACCTATGATGGTTAATTTCGCCTAACCGTTCGAGCGATCGCGCGGTTGCGACTTCATGGGGCCAGGGGAGGGAACGGACGACGTGAATAAACCGCGTTCGCTTCGCGTAGGCGCGTCGCCGCGTCGCGTTACCAGCTCGTCAGGGGTCGTGAACGCGCGGTCGCGCACGACATCAAGAGACCGCTCTCTCGCGCGCTGGGCGGGCGCATGCTTGGGCAGTTCCGCTCTTATCCCGCTTGGCCTCGCCGCTCTGGGTCTAATGAGTGGCTCATCTATTTTCGCCGTCAGCAATCGACTTGCCATGGTTCTGATCTGCGCCGTGCTGATCGCCGCATTTTCCATTTCCGGCATTGCCCTGACGCGGCTTGGGCGATCGACATCCAAAGACCCGAGACGCCTCTGGCGCATATCGCTTGGCGCAAATCTCGCGATTGTCGGCGCCATCGTGCTGTTGGTCGGGTTGGACACCGGTCTCGCGGTAAGCATAATGGGATTTGTAGTGATCATGCTTCACGTGGTGGCGCTTGCAGATTCAAAGCGCAAATGAGCCCGCAGCGATTGGTCCCGCAGCGATTGGTCCCGCAGCGATTGGTCCCGCAGCAACTGGTTCGAGCGATTGCGGGTCGCGCACCTTCGGGGTACGGGCAGGAGCTGTCGCCGGCAGCGGAGCAGTTCGTACGCACGCGCCAAGCGCTGACGCGCCCGCGCCGCACGGAAGCGCGGTCAGGGAACTCATGATGCGGGATCTCGTCGGAGCGGCCGGCAAGGAGGTTCGGATGCTGACCGTCGACTATCTCCCGGGCGCTGCGTCGCTGCCGCACCGGCACAACGCGCAAGTGTTCGTCTACGTGCTCGAAGGCCTCGTTAGAATGCAAGTCGAAGGCGCCGCCGCCGTGACACTCGGGCCGGGCGAGACGTTCTACGAGGGACCCGAGGACATCCACATGGTATCCGCCAATGCGAGTCGAACGAAACCCGCACGGATTCTCGTCTTCATCGTCAAAGACAAAGGCGCGCCCGTTTCGACGGCCGCCACGCCGAAGGAGCGACCGTGAAATCGCGACTCGCATCGAGCTTTGCGTCGATTGTTTGCCTGACGTTGATTTCGGCCGGCGCGCAGGCCGACACCAGCGGGCAGCAGCTCGCAGAGGGGGCGGGTCGTGCGCTGCTCGGCACGCCGGCTCCGCGGCTCGAGGTCAAGACGATCGATGGGCGAACGATCGATCTCGGTCAACTGTATGGTAAGCAGGCCGTGTATCTGAAGTTCTGGGCCACTTGGTGCGTGCCGTGCCGGCAGCAGATGCCGCACTTCGAACATGTCTACGAGAGCGCCGGGCCGGATCTCGCGGTCATCGCCGTCAACGTCGGGTTCAACGATGCGGTCGATGATATTCGCGCCTACCGCGAAAAGCTCGGCATCACGATGCCGATCGTCCTCGATGACGGACGGTTAGGCGCTGCGTTTCATCTGCGCGTCACGCCCCAGCATATCGTGATCGGCCGCGATGGCCGTATCGAATACGTGGGTCATCTCGCCGATGCAAGCCTCGATGCGGCGCTCAGTGCGGCGCGCACCGAGCCGGCGGCGGATGCGTCGGATGCCGGCGCGGCATCAAAGAATCCGGCGGCCATCGTCCGCTATGCCGTCGGTGACGCTCTCCCGGAACTGACGCCGTTGACGATCGAGGGAACGCCGTTTGATTTCCGTGAGCGCGGCGCCGCACACCAAACCGTGCTCGTGTTCCTCTCACCCTGGTGCGAGTCCTACCTCGCGACGACCCGGCCCGAAGTTTCGACCAACTGCCGCCGCATGCGCGAACAGGTTGCGGCATTGGCGGGCGAACACGACACGCGCTGGCTCGGGATTGCCTCGGGTCTTTGGGCGACGGCCGAGGACTTGCGTGAATATCGGACCCAATACGCCGTCGGCATACCGCTCGCGCTCGACGAGTCCGGCGCCCTGTTTCGCGCCTTCACGGTCAACCAGCTGCCGGCCGCACTGATCGTCGATCGCCATGGGCGCATCGTGCGCAGAGTCGAAGGCGCCGAGTTGGAGACTCCGACCGCGCTGCGCGCGGCGATCGGCACGCGATGATCGATCGATGAGGACCGTCCTACGTGGAGCCGCGCGCGAGACCGCGCAAACCCGCGACGACGTAGGGGCCGAGCCTGGCCTTGAGCGCGGCGACGTCATTCGAACGGCATAGACCATCCGACAGCGCGTCGAGACGGCCGGTCTCCGCGAGAGAGAGCGTCAGCGCGCCGGTCAGAAAGTTATAGCCCCAGAAAATATCCTCGGGCGCGGCTCCCGGGAGCGACGCCATTACCGCTTGGATGAACTCGCGCACCGTGCGGTCGAAGGTTTTTCCCATCAGCGTACGGCCCCACTCGGGGGAGTTGTTGACGAACGCGAGCAGTGAAAAGTAGTTGTGCCAGCCGGGGCTGTCTTGCGCGAGGCGTTCCAGAATCGGATCGAAGAACGCGTCGACCACGGCTTCCGTGCTGGGGGCTCGGGGCGCCGCGCCCCGGCGCACCTCCGCCAGGCGCAGCAGCCGCTCCTCGTTCAAAATCGTGCCACGGCGCTCGACGACCGCGGTGAGCAACTTCTTCTTGCTGCCAAAATGGTAGTTCACGAGCGCAAGGTCGACGCCCGCCTCGGCCGTTATGTCGCGCAGCGATGCCCCATGAAAGCCCTTGCGGGCGAACAGCTTTTCCGCTGCGTCCATGAGCTTGTCTTTGGTCGTGCGCTTTGGGCGGGTCATGGTTTGCCATTCGGAAAACTCCGATTCTAGCTTGGCTTTGGCGGTATTGCGCGCCGGACGGGGACACCGGCGCCCGAGGCGCGCTGCGTCCGGGACTTCCGAGCGCAATCGTGTGGGCTCGGCGCAACAACCGCGCCCGCCTGTCGGGGCGAGGCTTGATATTCAACGCACGTTGAAATAGTATTCAACGGCCGTTCAAACGATAGCGGCGGTGATCGAAGATAGATAAATATTCCTTGGGGAGATCGGCAATGAATCGCAACATCTGCACCGCATTGACATGGGTGTCCTTGATCGGCACCGGCGTGGCCGTCGCGGCGGAATCCGACACGGCGCCCGAAGACACCGGCACCATTCAAGAGGTCGTGGTTACCGCACGGCGATTCTCCGAGGATTTGCAGAGCGCGCCCATCGCGGTCACCGCACTCAACGCCGCCATCATCCAGACGCAGGACGTGACGAACCTTCAGGATCTGAACAGTTTCGTTCCGAACATGAAGATCGCCGCCGATCGTGCGACCAGCAGCACCATCAATGTCTATATTCGTGGTGTGGGCCAGAGCGACCCATTGTGGGGATTCGAACCAGGTGTCGGCGTGTACATCGACGATGTATATCTGGCGCGTCCGCAGGCGGCGCTGCTCGACGTCATCGACGTCCAGGACCTCGAAATTCTGCGCGGTCCCCAGGGCACGCTCTACGGGAAGAACACGATCGCGGGCGCGATCAAGTACGTGACCCGCGACGTCGATGGACCCGCGAGCCTGACCGCGTCGGTGACCGGCGGCAATTACGGCGAGCACGACGAAAAACTCAATTTCTCGACGCCGCTGGTCGCTGACCACGTCTATTTCGGACTTGCACTCGCGGAACTGCAGCACGACGGTTACGGCCAGGTCGTGGCCCAGACGGGCGTCCCGCAGCCTACTTGGGCTGCGATCGGCGAGGACGTTTCGAATAAGGACGTGTTCTCGGCGCGTGCCAACCTCACGATCAAGTGGGGCGAGAGTTCGAAGCTCAGGATCGTCGCCGACGACACGCTGGATAATTCCAACGCCTCGGGCGGCCAGCGGCTCAACAACTACCTGGTCCCGCAATTGAGCGACCCGTTCGACATACGCACCGATATGCCGGTCAATAAGGACTATTCCCACCGCAGCGGCGAATCGGCCACCTACACCCAAAGCTTGACCGATCAGCTCGGCTTGAAGATCGTCGGCGCCTATATCGAAGGCCACAGCCAGCAATTCATCAACTTCGACGAACTCGCCGAGAACCTGTTCCAGGTGCCCGGCGCATTCCACGATCAGCAGGCTTCGGGTGAGGGTCAACTGACCTTTCGCAACGACCTGGTCCAGGCGACTGGTGGCGTGTTCTTCATGGACAGCACGGCCTGCGGCGCCTACAACGCCTCGCTCGGAGTCCTGGCGGCACCGCCGCCGGACGGCTACGGGCTCTACCTGACCTCAATCGTCCAAGGCTGCGTGGTGACCAAGAGCACGGCCGTCTACGCCGACACCGCCTGGAAGCTGACCGATAGTCTGAACCTCGACGCCGGCTTGCGCTGGAACGACGATGACAAGACCGCGCAGGTCTACCAGGCCCAGTATGCGAGCGTCGCGCCGACCCAATTGCAGGGGAACCAGAATTTTCTTACTCCCGGATATCCGCCGCCCGGCTTCTTTCTGTTTCCGAGCGCGGCCGCCGGCATCCTGACCGACTACACCAACAGCCGTTCGTTCGTGAATGTCTCGCCGCGCTTGGGGCTGGACTACCACTGGACGCCGAAAGTCATGACCTACGTCTCGTACAGCAAGGGTTTCAAGAGCGGCGGGTTCGACATGCGCGGCAATGCGGCGCTTTACCCGCAAACCGAGAACGGCTACAACTCGGAGACTGCCGATAACTATGAAATGGGCGTCAAGTCCACGCTGTTCGACGACACCCTGCTTCTCAACCTGACGGTTTTCTATGACCCGTACACCAACGCGCAAGTCGGCGTGCAGCAGTTCGTCGTCGCCGGCGGCGTCCCGCAGAACGTCACCGCGGTGCTCAATGCCGGCAAGCAGATCAATCAGGGCGTCGAACTCGAGTCCGTATGGCGGCCGATCAAGCCGCTGACCTTCGGAGTGAACCTCGGCTACCTCGATTCCTACTATGAGGACTTCCTGGTCGGCTGTACCGCGCTCACGCCGGGTTGCGCACCCAATTCACCTCCGTTGAACGTTGCCGACCAGAATCGGCCGATCAACGCGCCGACATGGACTGCCTCCGGAAACGCGACCTATACCTGGGACATGGCCGCGGGTTCGTTGCTGGCACGGGCCGGCTACGACTGGCGCAGCTTCACCAAGGTCGCCAATACGACCGCGAGCGTCACGGATCAGCCGGCGTACGGCCTGCTCAACGCCGGGGTCGCGTTCACGACCCTGGGCAAGAGCTGGCGCTTTTCGGTTGACGGCAAGAACCTGACCAACAAGTACTACCGCGTCGCCGGCTATGATTTCGGCAATCCCCCGATCTCGGCTGCGAACGCCTTGGGCGGCCTCAGTCAGATCGGCTTCTACGGTCCGCCGCGCACGGTTACGGCGACAGTGGCTTACCACTTCTAAACTAAATCAGCGCCGGATTGGGCGACGGATCCTTTGAGGTCCCGCACGATCCGGCGCAGTGCTCTGTGAGCAGAACATGTCGTGGTTCGAAGCCCCCGCGCCGCTGCTGCCGGATTTGATTCAGCACAACAGCCGCTGGCTCGCCGAGCGGGCCGCGCTCATTGACGGAGTGGTCACGCTGACCTGGCGGGAATTTGCGGATGCCACGGCCCGCGTCGCCAACGGTCTCGCCGCGCTCGGCGTGAGGCCCCGCGAGCGCGTCGCAGTGCTCATGGACAGCCGCCTCGAGACCGTGCTCACGCTGTTCGGCATCGTGCGCGCGGGCGCGGTCGCCGTGCCGCTCAATATCTCGATCACCGATACGGCGGTCGCGACGATGTGCGCCGACGCCGGCTGTGTCGCCATGTTCGCCTCCGGACAGCATTGCATGCGAGTCGATGCGCTGCGCGCCTCGGGCGCGCTCGCCGCACGGCACTTCATCGGCTGCGATTCGCCGGCCGAGGGCTGGCGCGACTTCGAGGACTTCATCGCGGCGCAGAGTGCGAGCCCACCGGCGGTCGCCATTGCGCCCGGCGACGAATGCAATTTGATCTACAGCTCCGGAACCACGTCCTTGCCAAAGGGCATCATCCACACCCATGCATGCCGCATGCATTGGGCCTACGACTGCGCACTCGCACTGCGCTATCGCGGCGGCTGCCGCACGCTGCTGACGCTCGGGCTGTTCTCGAACATCAGCTGGGTCACGATGATCACGACGATCCTGGTCGGCGGCACGCTCGTCTTGCTGCGCGCGTTCAGCGCACGAGCGGCGCTCGACGTCATCGAACTCGAGCGCATCACGCACGGCGCCTTCGTCCCGGTGCAGCTCGAGCGTTTGCTCGCATACCCCGAGCGCGCGACGTTTCGCACGACTAGTCTCGAGACGCTGATGTGTTGCGGCTCGACGCTCGCGGCGGACGTCAAGCTCGGTTTTGCGCGCGAATTCGATTGCGAGCTCATCGAGTTGTACGGGCTCACCGAGGGAGTGTTCACGATCCTCGAGCCCGAGGAACTCGAGCGCAAAGTCCACTCGGTCGGAAAGCCGGTGCTGGGCGCCGAGATTCGCCTCATCGGCGAAGACGACCAGGAGGCTGCGCCGGGCGAGATCGGCGAAATCGTCGGCCGCGGCCGGTTGGTGATGGCGGGCTATCATGCGCGCGACGATGCGAACGAGGAAGCGACCTGGATCGACTCGGCCGGCGTCCAATGGCTACGCACCGGCGATCTCGGCAGGTTCGATGCGGAAGGCTTCCTCTATATCGTCGATCGTAAGAAAGATATGATCATCTCGGGCGGGCAGAACATCTATCCGACCGACATCGAGAGCGTCGTGCGTGCTCACCCGATGGTCGCCGAGGTGGCCGTGATCGGGATCGCGAGCGCGCGCTGGGGTGAGACCCCGCTCGCCGTGGTCGTGCTGCAGGCGGGCCAGAGCATGCCGGTCGCCGAATTGCTGGAATGGACCAATGCCGCGGTCGGCAAGCAGCAGCGCCTCAGTGCCGTGGTATTGCGTGAAAGCCTGCCGCGTAACCCCAATGGCAAGGTGCTCAAGCGCGAACTTCGACGAGAATATTCCTCCAACGCCGCCAACACGGAAAACCCCGGATGAACCCGAACCCCGCCGACTCGAGCGATTACTTCTACAACAGCGCCGATGGCCTGCGCCTGTATTGCCGCATTTACCCCGCGCGGCAACCGGGTGGGTTGCCGGTGCTGTGCCTGCCGGGCCTGACGCGCAACAGCCGCGATTTCACGGCGCTCGCGACGCGCCTCTGCTCGCAGCGCGAGGTGCTGACCGCGGACCTGCGCGGCCGCGGCCATTCGGCCTGGGATAAGGATCCGTCGCATTATCAACTGCCCACCTACGTCCAGGACGTGTGGTCGCTCATGGAATCGCGCGCCTTGAGCCGCGTCGTGGTCGTGGGCACCTCGCTCGGCGCGCTCATGGGGATGGTCATGGCGGCAATGAAGCCGGATCGAATCGCCGGCGTCGTACTCAATGATGCAGGCCCCGAATTCGATCCGGCCGGAATTCGGCGCATCGCCGGCTACGCGGGCAAGTTGCCGCCGGTATCGTCGTGGAGCGAAGCGGCCGCGCAGGCTAAGAGCGTTTATGGCCTCGCACTGCCGGACTTGAGCGATGCAGACTGGCTCGACTATGCGCACCTCGGCTACCGCGAGAATGCGGCCGGTATCCCGGTTCCGGACATGGATCCGAAAATCAGCGAGGCCTTCAAGAATCCGACCGCGGCCGTGGCCAACCTGTGGCCGGTCTATGCGCAGATCAAGGGCGTGCCGATGCTGGTAATCCGCGGCGCTCTCTCGGATTTGCTCAGTGCCGCAACGGTCGCGCGCATGGCGCGCGAGAAGCCGGATCTCGAGCACATCACGGTCGCCAACCGCGGGCACACGCCCATGCTCAATGAGCCGGAGTGCCTGGCGGCGATCGATGCCTTCCTCGCGCGATGCGCGAAGACGGCTGCGCAGGGAGGTTAACGGGCATGGAGATCAAGCCGATGGGCCTCAAAGACCAGGTCGCGGTCGTCACCGGCGCGGCCAGCGGTATCGGCAAGGAGATCGCGCGCTCGTTCGCGCGCGCCGGCGCCAAGCTCGTCATCGCCGATCTCGATCGCGCGGGCGCCGATTCGGCCGCTGCGCAAATCAATCGCGAGGGTGGAGAGGCCATCGGCTTAAGTATGGACGTGAGCAGCGAAGTGCAGGTCGATGCGGGAATGGCGCGCGTGGTCGAGACGTTCGGAAGAATCGATGTGCTCGTCAGCAACGCCGGCGTGCAGGTCATCGCGCCGCTCGAGGATTTCGCGTTCGCCGACTGGCGACGCGTGCTGGCGATCCACCTGGACGGCGCCTTCCTGTGCACGCGTGCGGCCCTCAAGCAGATGTACAAGCAGCGCAGCGGCAGCATCATCTTCATGGGCTCGGTGCATTCGAAGGAAGCGTCGGTACTCAAGGCGCCGTATGTCGCCGCCAAGCACGGCCTCATGGGTCTTGCGAAAGTCGTCGCCAAGGAGGGCGCGAAGTACGGTGTGCGCGCTAACGTCATTTGCCCGGGATTCGTGCGTACGCCGCTGGTCGACAAGCAGATTCCGGAGCAGGCAAAGACTCTGGGAATATCGGCGCAGGCCGTCGTTCGCGATGTCATGCTCAAGGACACCGTCGACGGCGAATTCACGACGGTCGAAGACGTCGCCGCGGCCGCGCTTTTTTTCGCCTCGTTCGAGTCCAACGCGCTGACCGGACAGTCGCTGACGATCAGCCATGGCTGGTCCATGCAGTGAGCCCATAGACTCCGTGCGGCAGCGTACCGACGCCAAATCGGTTGGTGCATAATCTGGAAAATTAGGGGCTGTCGGCCTCAAGAGGCGCGTGGTCTGCATTCCAGTCGAGCGCAAGCGGCAAGGAGAGGGCGGTGTCGGGCGAGGGTGATCAGAACGTAGCGAACCCCGCGACGACAGCGGTCCCACCGGCAACGCCGCCCACCGAGCCTGCGCCAGTCCGGTCTTTTTTCGATCGGTTCAAGGGTTTCATCATCGTGGGAATTTTGATCGTGGTCGCGCTCGCGGCCGCGTTTGAATTCGGCTGGCTCGGCACGAACTCCGGCAAGAACCGCAACCGATTGGTGCTTTACGGGAACGTCGATTTGCGGCAAGTCGATCTTGCATTCAACGACAGCGAACGGCTTGCCGAAGTTTTGGTCCAGGAAGGAGCCAAAGTCGCGCGAGGCGAGATTCTGGCGCGCCTCGACACGAGCCGGCTCAAACCGCAAACCGCAACCGCCGCGGCAGTTTTGGCGGCGCAACAGGCGGTCGTCGACAGGCTCCATCACGGCAGCCGCCCGCAGGAGATTGCGCAGGCCGAAGCCAATGTCGCCTCCGCAAGGGCGGACCAAGTCAATGCCTTGCAGCAATGGACGCGGCTCGCGGCGCTGACGACGCTCACGACCGGTCGGGCGGTCAGCGAGCAGGACCTGGAGGCTGCGAAAGCCGCGCTGGATTCGGCGCAGGCCCACTTGGCCGTTGCCGAGAAGGCGCTCGAACTCGCCGTCATCGGCCCCCGCAAGGAGGACGTCGCTCAGGGCGAAGCGCAACTGCACGCCGATCAGGCCCAGCTCGAGCTGCTGCTGCGGCAGCTCGCAGACGCCGAACTCGTTGCCCCGAGTGATGCCGTCGTGCGCACGAGACTCTTGGAGCCCGGCGAAATGGTTTCTCCGCAAAGGCCGGTATTGAATCTCGCGCTTACCGATCCGAAGTGGGTCCGCGCCTATGTTTCCGAGCCCGATCTCGGAAAGATTCACCCCGGGATGAAAGCGTCGATCAGCACGGATGGCTTTCCCGACCGGCCGTTCTCCGGTTGGGTCGGGTTCATTGCGTCGGTTGCGGAATTTACGCCGAAAGCGGTTGAGACCGTGGAACTGCGCTCGAGCCTCGTCTATGAAATTCGTGTGTTTGTTGAAGACCCGCAGGACCAGCTGCGTCTCGGCATGCCGGCGACCGTGCTTCTGGAATTGATTCCGGCTGCGCCGGACAAGCCCTAGGCCGGGTGTCGCACCCATGGTACGGACGACAATCCACCGAGGGCTCGCACTGGTAGGCTTCGTTGGCCTCGCCGCCTGCGTCGTCGGCCCGGACTATCACCCGTCGGCCCCGAGCGCCCCTGCCGCGTGGGATTCGCCGTTGGACAATGGGCTCACGGACAAGGCGTCCGCGCCCTCATCCTGGTGGGCTTCGTTCAACGATGTCGAACTGGATTCCCTGATTGAGCGCGCCGCGAAATCGAATCTCGACCTGCGCGTCGCGGAAGCCCGGCTGCGCCAGGCGCGGGCGGTTCGCGGCGGCAGTGCGGCCGATTTTTGGCCCATGCTCAGCGCGAGCGGATCGGCCGACCGCGCCAAGCAGAGCGAACACCAGCCCTTGATCGGATCGCTGCCGCTTCCGCCCAACTTCCCGTTCGAGTACAGCGTTTATCAAGCCGGGTTCGACGCCTCGTGGGAAATCGATTTGTTTGGCGGCAAGCGCCGTGCGCATGAAGCGGCCACCGCTGATTGGCAAGGCGCGATCGAGGCCCGCAACGATGCGCTGGTCAGCCTGCTCGCGGAAGTCGCCCGGAACTATCTCGAGTTACGGGGTACTCAGCAACGGTTGGCGATCGCGCATCGCAACCTGAAATTGCAGGAGGAGGAACTCGAACTGACGCGCGCGCGCCTGCAGGGGGGCGTCGCGACCGAGCTGGACGTCACGAGGTCGGCGGCCTTGCTCGATGGAGTGCAGGCCGCGATTCCACCGCTCGAAACCGAGCAGCGCGTGGCGATGTATGCGTTGGCCGTGCTGCTCGCGGAGCAACCCGGTGGACTCGTTGCAGAACTCTCGCCGCCCGTCGCGCTGCCGATCGCGCCGCCCGTGGTTCCGATCGGGCTGCCCTCCGAGCTGCTGCGCCGTCGCCCGGATGTGCGTCGCGCCGAGCGGCAACTCGCCGCGGAGACGGCGCGCATCGGCGTCGCAAAATCCGATTGGTTCCCCAAAATCTCCCTGACCGGCGACATCGGGAATGAAAGCACCAAGACCAACAATTGGTTCGACGCCGGCAGCCGGTTCTGGTCGATCGGTCCGGTTGTGCAATGGAACGTGTTCGATTTCGGCCGGGTTCGTGCGCAGGTGCGCGCGCAAACCGCCGTGCAGGAGGCGGCGCTCGCGAGCTATCAGAAGGCCGTCTTGGTTTCCTTGGAGGAGGCCGAGAATGCGGTCGTCACGTATGCGCAGGAACAAAACCGCCGCCGGGCGCTCGCCGAGACGCTCGCCGAAAACCGCCGCTCGCTGGAGTTGGCCGATGGCCTCTACGCACACGGGCGCGTGAACTTTCTCGACGTCCTCGACGCCCGGCGCGCGCTCTACGAAGCGGACGATCAATTGGCCGTCAGCGACCAAACCGTTGCGCTCGATCTCATCGCGCTCTACAAGGCGATGGGAGGAGGGTGGGAGGCGCCGCCGCAGGCGCCGGCGTCCGCTACCGCTGCATCGCCGTGACGACGCCCGCTGCGACACCGGCGCTGCGCGTGGACCGGGTTCGAAAATCCTTTCGCCGCGAGACCGGCGAATCGGTGCTGGCGCTCGACGACATCTCGTTCTCCGTCGAGCCGGGCGGACTCGCGGCCGTGATCGGGCCGGACGGCGCGGGCAAGACGACGCTGATGCGCCTGCTCGCGGGGCTCATGAAGGCCGACCGCGGGACCGTCAGTGTGCTCGGCATCGACGCGGCCAAGGATCCGCAGTCGATTCAATCGCGGATCTCCTATATGCCGCAGCAATTCGGCCTCTATGAGGATCTGACGGTCCGTGAAAACCTGGATCTTTATGCGGATATGCACGGGGTTTCGGCGGAGAGCCGGCGAACCCAATATGCGCGACTCATGAGCATGACCGGCCTCGATTCGTTTCAAACGCGCCTCGCCGGACAGCTTTCGGGAGGAATGAAGCAGAAACTGGGCCTCGCATGCGCGCTGGTCCGATCTCCCGATTTGCTGCTGCTCGATGAACCGACGGTCGGGGTCGATCCGCTCTCACGCCGTGAGCTATGGGAGATCATTCGCCAACTGATCAAGGACCGTCTGACGGTTCTGCTCAGCAGCAGCGATCCGGACGAGGCCGAGAATTGCGATAGCGTGCTCGTGCTCAGCGAGGGCAAGAAGCTCATCGACGCGCCGCCGGCCGAAGTCTGCGGCTTGGCGCTGCATCGCGTCTTCGTGACGTCGCCGCCCGATGGCACCAAGGCGCGGGATTTACAGGCGCGACTATTGGCATTGCCCAATGTCATCGATGCCGTTCCCGAGTGCGGTCAGGTCCGGCTCATCGCCGAGGCGAGTTCCGCGGCTTCCGAGATCGAGCGTTACGCCGGCGTCGCGGCCGAGGCGGCGTCGCCTCGCTTCGAGGATGGATTCATGGTGCTGCTGCACCAAGCCGCCGGCGGTAAGGCCGCCGACAAGCAGGCGCCGGCGCTCCAGGAACCCGCGATCGGCGGCGTGCCGGGAGACACCGTCGTCGAGGTTCACGATCTCGTGCGGCGCTTTGGAAAATTCGTCGCCGTGGATCGCGTGAGTTTCGTCGTCAAGCGCGGTGAGATTTTCGGTTTGCTCGGTCCGAATGGCGCCGGCAAGACGACGACATTTCGCATGCTCTGCGGACTGCTGCCGGTTTCCGCCGGCAGCTTGAGGGTCGCGGGAGTCGATGTGCTTCAAAATCGGGCCTCCGCGCGACAGCATCTCGGCTATGTCGCACAGAAGTTTTCCCTCTATGGACAATTGACGGTCGGCGAGAACCTCGACTTCTTCGCTCGTGCCTACGGCCTCGCGGGCGATAAGAGCCGCGAGCGCATTGCCTGGGCCTTGAGCCAGTTCGAACTCGCGCCCTTCGTGCGACTGCCGAGCGCGCAACTGCCGGGAGGGTTCAAGCAGCGCCTGGCCATGGCGGCCGCCTTGCTGCACCGGCCGGAAATTCTGTTCCTCGACGAACCCACGAGCGGCGCCGACCCGTTCGCGCGCCGCGAGTTTTGGCAACGCATCATCGCGCTTGCCCGCAACGGCGTGACGGTCATCGTGACGACTCATTTCATGGCGGAGGCCGAATATTGCGATCGGGCCCTGATCCTCGATGACGGCAAGGTGCTCGCCCAGGGCACACCCGCCGAGCTGCGTGCGCTCGCGCCCGTGGTGGCCGGCCGGGTCGCGACGATGGAGGATGCCTTCATCGCGATCGTCGAGAAGGCGCGCGCCATCCCTGCGCGCAAGTCCGCGTGAGGCCGGCATGAAGGATTGGCAGGCAAAATGGCGCCGGATTTGGGCGCTGACGCGCAAGGAAACGCGGCAAATCGTTCGCGATCCGAGCAGCATCGCGATCGGCATCGTCTTTCCGGTCATGATGATACTGCTGTTCGGCTTCGGGCTCTCGCTCGACATCACCACGGTTTCGGTCGCCGTCGTCGACGAAGACGTTTCCACCGACAGCGCAGCGCTGATCGGCGCGTTCCGTCTGTCGCCTTACTTCAAGTTGACCGCGACGCGCTCGATGGCAGAAGCGACCGTATTGATGTTGAATCGGAACGTCGACGGCATCCTGCAAATCCCGTCCGACTTCAGCCGGCGCTGGCACGCCGGTGCTGCCGATGTTCAGATTCTCGTCGACGGCACGGACTCGAACCAAGCCCGCATCATGCAAGCCTATTCCGCGGGACCGGTCGCGATCTGGACTGCGGCGCAGGCCCAGGCCGGCACCTCGATCGCGGCGGGCCCGGTCATCGTCGAGAGCCGGCTGTGGTTCAACGCGGCCAATGACAGCCATTATTTCCTGGTCCCGGGCCTCATCGTTCTGGTCATGACGATCATCGGAGCATTCCTCACCGCGATGGTCGTTGCAAGGGAGTGGGAGCGCGGTACGCTCGAGGCGCTGTTCGTGACGCCGATGCAGCCGGGAGAGTTCCTCGTCAGCAAGTTCATTCCCTATTTTGGGTTGGGCATGATCGGTTTCGTGCTGTGCTTGCTTGCAGGAAAATTTCTGTTCCATGTTCCCTTGCGCGGCTCACTTTCCTTGCTCTGCCTAGCCTCGATGATCTATCTGCTGGTGGCCTTGGGAATAGGGTTGCTCGTATCCACGCTCGTCAAGAGCCAATTCCTGGCGAGCCAGTTGGCAATGTTGCTGACGTTTCTGCCGGCGATGATGCTGTCGGGCTTTCTGTACGATCTGCGCAGCATGCCGGTGGTCATTCGGGGCATCACCCACGTTCTGCCGGCGCGCTACGCGGTCGCATTGCTGCAGACCTTGTATCTCGCAGGCAACGTCGGCAGCGTGGTCTGGTTCAATCTCGCGGTTCTGACGGCGATGGCCGCGGCGTTGATACTGGCAACCCGACGCGCGACCGTCAAACAAATCACCTGAGGTGTTGGCATGCTCTCCTCGCTGCTTCGTATCCTCGCGCTGATTCGCAAAGAATTTCTCGCCGTACTGAAGGATCCTCGCAGCCGTTTCATCATCTTTCTGCCACCCATGTTGCAGTCTCTGATCTTCGGCTATGCGGCCAGCTTCGACCTCAACTCCGTCGCCTACGCGGTTTATGATCAGGACCACAGCGCCGCGTCCACGGCTTTGCTGTCGCGCCTGGACGGATCCGGCGTGTTTGAGCGCCAGGCCGATCTCGGCCGCGCCAAGGACATCGACACCTGGATCGACAGCGGTCGCGCGCTGCTCGTGATTCAAATCGATCAGAATTTCGAACGTAACCTGCTCGCAGGTTCGGCCGCGCCGCTCGAGGTGATCGCCGACGGCCGCAATTCCAATACCGCCGGCACGGCGCTGGGGTATTTGAACAGCGTCGTTGAGAGCTTCAACGGCGACTGGAGGTCCAGCCACGGTCAGCAAGGCGCCAGCATCCAGATCGTCACGCGCTCTTGGTACAACCCGAATCTCGACTCGCGCTGGACCATGATCCCGAGCCTGATCGGCACGCTGACGATGATGGGCACGATGATGCTGACGGCCTTGTCGGTCGCCCGCGAGCGCGAGCAGGGAACATTCGACCAATTGCTGGTCACGCCGTTTCGACCATTTGAAATCATGGTGGGAAAGGCAGTGCCGAACATGGTCATCGGCTTGGGCCAATCGACGACCGTATTGCTGATCGCGCAATTTTGGTTTCGCATCCCGTTCGCCGGATCCTTTGTCGTTCTCTATGCCGGGCTCACCTTGTTTCTGATGGCTGCGGTCGGTCTCGGCCTGTTTGTCTCCTCGATCGCCAAGACCATGCAGCAGGCGATGCTCTACGCATTCATTTTGGTGATGCCGTTCGCGTTGCTCTCTGGTTTGACGACGCCATTCAGCAGCATGCCGGACATTCTGCAAACCGTCATGATCATCAATCCGCTGCGCTACGCGCTCGATCTGACCAAACGGGTCTATTTGGAGGGTGCCGGGTTCGCCAACCTGTTTGCCGATTTTCTGCCGCTGCTCATCATCGGATTGGTCACGCTCTCGGGCGCGGCCTGGCTGTTCAAGCGGCGGCTGAACTGATGAAGAAGCCTTCCGCGGCTGCGGGGATACGGCATGGAGATCGCTGAATTGCTCGCGCGCGCGCGCGCGATGGTGCGCGGCGCGCAAGACGAGGCGGCGAAACAGGCATATCTCGAGATCTTGGCTCTCGATCCCAAGAATTTTTCGGCGCTCAATGAACTCGGCACGCTCGCCTTGGCCGGCGGGTTTCGCTCCGCCGCGCGCACCGCGTATCTACAGGCGGTGCAGCATCATCCGATCAATCCGATCGGACACGTCAATCTCGCCAATGTGCTGCGCGAGGAGGGCGATCTGGCAGGAGCGCAGAAACATTACCAGTCGGCGCTCGAAATCGATGCGGATCTCGCGGAAGCGCATCGGGGTATGGCCGGCGTGCTCACGGAATTGAATCAGGAGGGTGCCGAGGAGCACCTGCGACGCGGATTCTCCGGATCCAGCATCGTCACCAAGCCGTATCGCGGCACGGGGGCCGGAGTGCCCCTGCTGCTTCTCGTCTCGGCGCGCGCCGGCAATCTGCCGACACAGCTCTGGATCGATGATCGGCGCTACACCGTACATGCGATTTATACCGAGTTCTTCGATCCCGCGACGCCTTTGCCGCCGCATGAACTCGTCGTCAATGCGATCGGCGATGCCGATCTGTGCGACGAGGCATTGGCTCGCGCCGAGCAATTGCTCGCGCACGGCACCGCGCCGGTCATCAACCGGCCGGCACGGGTGCGCGCGACGGGGCGCGTCGAGAATGCGCGCCGGCTGGCGGGCATCCCCGGCGTCATCGCGCCCAAGATCGAGGCACTGTCGCGCGCGAACTTGCTGATGAGGAACGACTTGCGCTTTCCGCTGCTGCTGCGCCGGCCCGGCTTCCATACCGGCCGTCATTTCTTGCGCGTCATGAATCGCGCGGAGCTCCCCGTAGCGGCGGCTTCGTTGGGCGCCGAGGAATTGCTCGCGATCGAGTATCTCGATGCGTTTGGGGCCGATGGAATGGCGCGAAAATACCGCGTGATGTTCGTCGATGGGGTCGCGTATCCGCTGCATCTGGCGGTGTCCGCCGATTGGAAAGTCCATTATTTTTCGGCCGACATGGCACGCAACGCCGCGTTTCGCGATGAGGAGCGGCGCTTTCTCGAGAATATGCCGGCGGTGCTGGGCGAGCCGGCGGTCGCAGCCTTGGCACGGATCCAGGCGACGCTCGATCTCGATTACGCGGGTATCGATTTCGCGCTCGCTAGGGGTGGCTCGGTGCTGCTGTTCGAAGCCAACGCGACCATGGTGGTGTTTCCGCCCGGCCCCGATCCGATCTGGGATTATCGGCGTCGCGCAATCGACGCTGTGCTCGAGGCCGCGAGAAGGATGCTGGTCAGGCGCAGCGGTTGAACTTATTGCGGCACGCGGCACGCGGCCTTCAAATAAATTGTCGAATCTTCGCAAAAGCCCGATACTGCGCCAAGAAGAATCAAGAACACAATCAAGCTCACCGTCGGGGACCATTGAGTGGGGAGCGGGCCGTTCAACGCACGCGCAACGCGCGTATCGGGTTTGTTTGCGCTTGCGATCTGCAGTTCGCGAGCGCCGGCCGAGGAGCTGACTGCGCTCGCGGGCTTTACGCACGGCGAAGTCGATTCGCCGGATTCTTACGCCTATCAATTCGATTATCGGCAGCGGTTGCTGCCGAACCTCGCGGCATCCTTGGCGTACGTGAATGAAGGCCATTTCGTCGACCATCATCGCGACGGCGGGGCGGTGCAGGTGTGGGCCATCACACCGAGATGGCTCGAGCGCTTCGATGCCGCGCTCGGCGTGGGTCCGTACCTGCTGTTCGATACGCAAGTCGCGAATTCGTCGCCGTGGTATCGCAACGTTCATGGCATCGGGGAGATCTACACGGCGTCGCTGACCTATTACGCGGGGACTCATTGGTTGGCGCGCGTCAATTGGACCAAGATTTGTGTATCCGACGATATCGGTACTCAAACATTGACGTTCGGCGTCGGCTATCGCGTCGATACGCTGCTGGCCGGGTTCGACAAAGCGATCGCCGACTACGAGGCTGCGGACGGCGGCCGCGCCTTGAACGAAATCGACCTATTTGCGGGTCAAACCGTCGTCAATGCCCGCAGCTCCGCCAAGTCGTCGAATTTCGGCGTCGAGTATCGGCGCGACATCGCGGGCTTGGTGCAGCTCTCCGCGTCCTGGCTCGACGAGGGGAATGGGTTGAGCGGACGGCATTCGGGAATCATCGGCGAGGTCTGGCTCGCGACCACGGCGTTGGATCCGCGTTTCACGATCGGGCTGGGAGCGGGACCCTATGTCGCGTTACAGTCGTACGAGACCGACGATCGGCGGCGCGCGGGATCGGTCGATGGGCTGATCGCAATGACGGCGTGTTTTCGCTTTACGAGCCGAATCAGCGCGCGACTCGAGTGGCATCGTGCCGTCACTAGCGACGATGAGGACCGCGATATCGTGAACCTCGGCATCGGCTGGAGTTGGGGGCGATGAGCCGAGCCCCGCCTCATTGCGCGGTCACGGGATCCGTACAATTCGTGCGGCCCTGCATTACGCAGTCCTGCAAGTTGGAACTTTCGCGCAGCGCATAAAACAGGTACAAGCTGCCGAATACCAGCAATAGAACGACACCGAGCGCGATCAGCACTACGCGCGGCGAATAGGTATCGCGGTTACCTTGCGGCGGTTGCTGAGTCACATGCGCCCCTAAGATTCCGATACGCCGGTCAACCCGATGCGCCGGTCAATACCGACTTGGCGATCCTCGCGGCGTGCACGCGCAATTCGGGTATCGCGATCGCTTCCCAAAAGTTGGCCTTGAGCATCGGTCCGATATAAAAAAGCCCGCTGACGGGCGTACCGCCGCGGTCGATGACCTGATAGTCCGCATCGATCTCCAGACCCAATTTCAGCGGGTCTTGTTTGATGAGCCCTTCCTCGCGCAGCTGCACGATCAACGGCAGCTCGATCGCGGCGATATCATAGTTCGGGCCGGTGCAATTCACGACCGACCCGACGGTCAGCGTTCTCGACCCCGAAGCGCCGCGCTCGCGAATCGCGATGACGATATCGGCGCCGTGTTGCTCAAAGGACTGAAGGTGGCCCGATACGCTTTCCACTTGGCCCGATTTCATCATTTGCTGCAAGCGCAAAAATGCCGCAGGCGCCAACCGGTGCCGATGGATGTCCCAAAACGGAACGATGCGCGTGAGGAACTTGCGTCTCTGGGTCACGGACAAGCGCTGCCAAATCGCCGCGGTGTGCGGGCGCAATGCGTTGATGACGTCGCGCCAATCCTCGCCGGCGGCCTGTTTGCTCTCGGCTTGCTTGCGTATCGCGCGCACATGCGCGCGAACCGTTGCCGGTACGCCGCGCAGGTAGTCGGGAAAGCCCAAGCTGGCGGCCGGTGGTTTGGGCGTAAAGCGGTGGCCGTGCGTGACCAGGCCGCGGCGCGAAATCAGATATATCTTGCGCGCATCGCTGTGGCTCGTGAGTCGAAACAACACATCGACGGCGGTATGGCCGGCTCCCAATATGGCGACCGGCCGGCTCGCATCGGTGCGGTCGAGTGCGTCGAAGTCCCAAGGATTGGCGATGTAGGCCCGCGAGTCGAAGAAATCCGATTCCGGCAACGGATTGCTCGGTGGGAAATGGCCCGGTGCCAGCACGACCCGATGCGCTCGGACGCTTGCGCCGCTCGCGAGCGTCACCACGAATCCATCGCCGAGCGCGCCGCGACGCACGCTCGACACCTCTCCCGACATTCGCCGCAACCGGGAATTGCTGCGCTGCTCTGCGCTCGCCAAACAGTGTTCGAGATAGTCCCCGTAGATGCGCCGCGAGACGAATGAGGCTGCGTTGAATGCCGGATCGATGCCGTGCAAGTAGTCGACGAAATGTGCGGGCTCATCCGGCAGCGCGCTCATGTTGCCCGCGGGAACGTTCAACAGCAGATTATCGTCCCAGGTCTGATAGGCCAGGCCGCGTCCGAAGCGCGAACGGCGCTCGATCAACACGACCGATACGGCCGTTGCAGTGGCCGTGCGCAGCAGGTTGACGGCGGTCAGCGCGCCGCTGTAGCCCGCACCGATGACCACGATCGTCCGCTGCCGATCGGAAAGATCACTCATAAGACTCAGCCCACGTGAATCAGGTCGGCAATTATAGGCAGGATGCCGTGTGGGTGCCCGACTTGACACGCGCATGGGGCTTGCATCTGCTGGCGCAGGGTGATTAGCTCAATGCCAGTTAGAGTCACAGGAACGTACGTTGCTCTCCAACGCGCTTGCCGGCGTGTTTGACGCGATACTCGAGCCGATCGTTCTCGTCGATGCGCTGGGTTCGATCGCCTACGTCAACCGCGTAGGCTCGGCGTTGTTTGGTTACGCGCCGGGCGAGATCGACGGCCGGCCGGTCGAGACGCTGCTGCCGACGGATAAACGCGAGCAGCATCTGCGCCACCGCCGGGCGTTCCTCGTCAGCGAACAGACGCGCGCAATGGCCGGCCGTGAACTCGTCGCATTGCGTAAGGACGGCGAAATCTTGCCCGTCGAAGTCGGGCTCGGCCATTTTTACGATGGCTCGACGCGCTATGCAGTTGCGGCCATCCGTGATCTTACCGCGCGTCGGCGAGCCGATAACATTCTGCGTGACAGCGAGCAACAGCTACGCCTTGCGTTGGAGGGCGCCGATCTCGGCCTATGGGATTGGAATGCGGCGAGCGGCCGCCTGATCGTCAACGACCGCTGGCTGACGATGTTGGGGCTCGATCCCCAGGGTCCCGAGCCGACGCTCGAGCTGTGGCTTTCCTTGGTCCATGCTGAGGATCGGCCGAGCTTGCGGCGGCTCATCGACGAAGCGAGCGGCAACCCGGCCGCTCGGCAATTCGAATTTGAAATCCGTGCGCGCCGCAGCGACGCTCGCAACATCTGGATTTTGACCAAGGGCACGGTCGTTGCACGCGAGCCTGGCCGGAGTTCGGTGCATATCGTCGGTACCCATCTGGATATCACGGCGCGCAAGGCAGCGGAGACCGAATTGCGGGAGGCTGAGCAACGCCTGCATGCGGTTATTGATGCCTCGCCGGTGCCCTTCATTCTCGAGGACGTCCATGGAACCACGATCTTCGCGAATCCCGCGTTCGAAGCGACGTTTGGCTACCGGCTCGCGGAGGTTGCCAAGATCGAGGACTGGTGGACGCACTTCTATCCCGACCCGGAGTACCGGCGATTGGCGACTCGCAAGTGGGCCGAGCAGGCCGAATTATGTCTGCGCACGGGCGAGCCGTCGGCGCCGTTCGAGGCGATCATGCGTGGCAAAAACGGCGCCGACCGCATCATCGTCGCACACGCCGTTCCGCTTGCGCGCGGTAAAGCACCCCTGTTCCTCGTGGTGTTGTTCGATGTCACGGAACAGCGCCGTCTTGAAACCGGACTGCTCGAGGCGACGAGTCGAGAGCAGCACCGGCTGGGCATGGATTTGCACGATGGTCTCGGCCAACAATTGACGGGACTTTCTTTGATGCTCTCCGCGCTGTCGCGTAGTGTGGGCCGGCAGCCATTGGCCGAGACCCAGGCGTCGCTCGCCGATCTTGCGCGCCATGCGGGCGAATGCGTGGCCATGACGCGCTCGATCGCGCACGGGCTGTCCCCGGTCGCATCCGGTCCGGGCGCATTCGAGCGGGCGCTGCACCGCTTGGCGGAGTCAACGACGCGACTCGGCCGCATGGGGGTCACGTTGGCGCTACGGGGCCTCGCGGGAATGACCATCGATCCCGCCACCGGCGACTCGGTTTATCGAATCGTCCAGGAAGCGCTTGCGAATGCGTCGAGGCACGGTAACGCGACCCAGGCAACGATCGCGGCTGAGCTCACCGGGAGCCAAATCGTGGTCACGGTCAGCGATAACGGTTGCGGCTTGTCAGGCGCGAAGCGCACAGACGGCATGGGCCTTTCCATCATGCGCTATCGGGCCCGCGCGCTCGGCGGGCATCTCGAAATCCATAGCCCGCCGTCGGGCGGAACGGTCGTTCGCTGCGAGTGCCCGGTGCGGGCCGGCGTCGAACCCGAGACGGCCTAGTCAGACGCGCCGCTCAGATGCGTAGCTGCGCGCGGGGGCGTACTTCGCCTTCCAGCCAGTTGCGGATCTCGAGCAGGCGCAGCGCTTCGCTGCGCATCGCGGGACCGAGCCCGTGCTTCCACAGCAGCGGTGCATCGTGGGGCTGCGTATGCAGGGCGCGCAGTTCGGCCGCGAATGCGGCAAGCGCCGCGGAGTCGCGGAACATGCCTTCGACGACCAGCGTTTCGCCGTAACGCTCGGCGGTCGCGGCGATATCGGCATAGTCGTATTCCGGGTGGTATTGCACGCCCCAGAACGTACCGCATCCGTGCTTGAACGACGCCGCCTGCAGACCGAATTCATTGACGGCGAGCACTTGGGCGCCTGCCGGGAGCGCGGCAATCTCGTCGCGATGAACCGCCGGCGCTTCGAACACGGTCGGCTTGCCGGCGAACATCGCGTGTTCGCGGCCCGCGACGGTCTGCAAGATGCGCCGCGCGAAGCCGAACTCGCGGCCGCGCGGGTTGGCGCGCACCTCACCGCCGGCCGCGGTCACCGCGACCTGCAGTCCCCAGCAGCTGCCGAAGAATGGCACGCCCGCCGCAAATACGGCTCGAACGAGTTCGATCTGGCGTGTCACCGGCGCGCCGCCGTTGTAGATATTGAGCGCCGATCCGGTCATCGTCACGCCGTCGTAATGTTCGAGGCCGACTCCCGGCGGCAAATGCGGGTCGGCGTCCGCTGCGGTCACGATGTCGACTTGCAGCGCAGCGTCGATTCGGCGCAGCACTCGTGCGTAACCGTTGCCCGAGTCGTAGCCGAGCGCGGCGATGAGGCGTGCGCGGATCTCGACGACGTTGCCGTCGATGACCAGAATGCGCGCGGCGCTCACGCGGCGCTCACGACTGCGTCGAGATTGCCCGCGACCGCGGCCCGGAAGATCCGCTCGAGCGCCGCCGCATCGACGGGGGTCGGGTTGCCGCCGGCCGATGGGTCGATCGCCGCTTCGCGGCCGATGATCTCAGCCTTGTCGGCGCTGACGCCGATGGCGCTCAATGCGTGGGGTATACCGAGATCGCGGCGCATATCGAGCACCCACGCGAGCAGGCCTTCATAGCCGCGCACCGGCAAGTCGAGCACGCGCGCGATCACGTCGACCTTGCCCGCGATTGCGTTGCGGTTGTGTGCCATGACGTAGGGCAGGAGCACCGCATTCGTCAGGCCATGATGCGTGTTGAACCACGAGCCGACCGGATGCGCAATCGCATGTACGCCGCCCAGGCCCTTCTGGAAAGCCGTGGCGCCCATCGACGCGGCGGCGAGCATCTGCGCGCGCGCCTCGATATCCTTGCCGTTCGCACAGGCGCGCGGCAGGTAGCGATGGATCAGCCGCATGCCTTCGAGTGCGACGCCGTCGGCGAGCGGATGGAAACCCGGAGCGCAGAACGCCTCGAAGCAGTGCACGAATGCGTCGATGCCAGTGGCCGCGGTCACCGCGCGCGGCAGCCCGACGGTCAGTTCCGCATCCAAAATGACGATGCGCGGCATCATCTGCGGATGAAAGATGATCTTTTTCTGGTGCGTCTCCTCATTGAGGATCACGCCGGCGCGACCGACCTCCGAGCCCGTACCGGCAGTGGTCGGCACCGCAACGACCGGCGCAATTCCGAGCGGGTCGGCGCGCGTCCACCAGTCGCCGATGTCCTCGAAGTCCCAGAGGGTGCGTGTCTGTCCCGACATGAACGCGACGACCTTGCCGGCGTCCAGCGCCGAGCCGCCGCCGAATGCGACGACGCCGTCGTGGCCGCCGCCGCGGAACGCGCGCAGGCCCGCTTCGACGTGGCTGCTCGCGGGATTGCCGCGCACCGCGCTGAATAGTGCCGCGCCCTCGAGCGCGGCGAGCGCGCTCAGGATCATCGGCGCGCCGGTGAGTCCTTCATCCGTGACCAGCAACGGCCGGCGGATGCCGGTGCGCGCACAGGCGGCAGGAAGCTCGGCGATGCGGCCCGGGCCCGCCCAGATGGTCGTCGGATAATTCCAGTTGCCGCGCAAATTCGAGCTCATGTCGTTTCCTTGAAGTGAAAGGACTTCGGCCTGGTCAGTGTCTCGAAGCCGACACGCGACAGGGTGCAGCCGCGCCCCGAATTCTTGACGCCCGTCCACGCAAGCGCCGGATCGAGGTAGTCGCAACGGTTCAGGAACACCGTGCCGGTCTCGAGCGCATCGCCGAGTGCCTCGGCGCGCGCGGCGTCGGCCGAATAGATGGCCGCCGTGAGTCCGAACTCGCTGTCGTTCATGAGCCGCAGCGCCTCTTCGTCGGAATCCACCTTCATGATGCCGACCGCCGGCCCGAAGGTCTCCTCGCGCATGATGGGCATCGAGTGGTCGACTCCGACGAGCACCTGCGGCGCGAGATACGGCGTCCCGGCTACCGATGCCGGGAACGAGGCTGCGTCGATCAATTGGCTGGCGCCACGCGCGACGGCGTCGCGTACCTGCGCACGAACGGATTCGGCGGCGGACGTGCGCACGACGGGGCCGAGCGTCGTTTCCGGATCGAGCGGTGAGCCTAGCCGATATTGCCGCGCGAGCGCGACGACGCCCGCGACGAACTCCTCGTAGCGCGAGGCGGCGACGTAGATGCGTTTGATGCCGCAGCAGGACTGGCCGGCGTTGAAGAACGCGCCGTCGGTCAGGGATTCGATCGCATGCGCAAGCGCGGCATCGGCGCGCACATAGGCGGGATCCTTGCCGCCGAGTTCGAGGCCGGAGGTCGCGAACCCGGCCGCGGTTGCGGCCACGACGGCTTTGCCGCCGGACACCGAGCCCGTGAATGCGACACTCGCGACGCGCCGATCGCCCATGAGGCGCGCGGTATCGGCATGCGACAGATGCAGGTACTGGAACACACCGGCCGGAACGCCGGCGCCGGCGAACGCCTCGAGGAAGCGCTCGGCGCACAGCGGCGTCTGGTGCGAATGTTTGAGGATCACCGCATTGCCGGCGATCAGCGCCGGCAATACGGCATTGACCGCCGTCAGGTACGGATAATTCCATGGCGCCACGACTGCGACCACGCCGAGCGGTACGCGCTTGATCTGGCGTCGGAAACCAGGTTTCTCGCCGGGCCGAATCGGCGCGAGCGCCTCGGGCGCGACCTCCAGCATATAGCGGGCGCGTTCCTCGAAGCCGCGTACCTCGCCCGGCGAGTGCCGAATCGGCCGCCCCATCTGCCAGGTGAGCTCGAGCGCAATGTCGCTCGCTTTGGAGACGAAGGCGTCGACCGCTTCCCAAAGCACGGCGCAACGCGCCGCGAGCGGCTCCGCGCCCCAAGCGCGTTGCGCGCGCGCGGCGGCGTCGAGCGCGCGATCGATGCCGGCGCCCGTCTCGAGCGCTCGCTCGACGTAGATGCGGCCGTCAATGGGGCTGATCGTCTTGAGGGTATCGTTCATGGGCTGCTCTCAAATGATCTCGAAGTAGCGCGCCAATTCCCAGTCGGTGACGGCCCTGCGGAACTCGCGCTCCTCCCACTGCCGGGTCGCGGCATGGTGTTCGACGAAGGCGTCGCCGAACAGCGCGCGCGCCGGCATGGAAGCGGCCAGGCGCTCGGCGGCCTCGTACAAGGTTGCGGGCAGGCGCCGCTGCGGCGCGTGCACTCGATCATAAGCGTTGCCCTCGATCGGCGCGTCGGGTTCGATGCGCTGCTCGATGCCCCAGAGGCCGGAACCGATTGCGGCGGCGAGCGCCAAATAGGGGTTGATGTCGGCGGCCGCAATCCGGTACTCGACGCGTTGGCTGGACGCACCGCCGCGGATGACGCGCAGCGCGGTCGTGCGGTTCTCGACACCCCAGGTCGCCGAGGTTGGCGCCCAGTATCCCGGCACGAGCCGCGAGTAGCTGTTGACCGTTGAGGCGACCAGCGCGAGAAATTCGGGCATCAGCGCCTGTTGTCCGCCGAGGAACCAGCGCATCGTGTCCGACATCTCGTGCGGCTGCTTGGGGTCGTGGAAAACGCTGCCGCCCGCCGGCGTGCGCAGCGAGATATGCAGGTGGCCGCTCTGGCCGGGAACGCTCGCGGACCATTTTGCCATGAAAGTGGCCATGAGGCCGCGGCGCTGCGCGAGCACCTTGGCGAAGGTCTTGAAAAGCGCCGCGCGATCGGCCGCCTCGAGCGCCTCGCAATAGCTCAGCGCGGCTTCGAGCACGCCGGGGCCGGTCTCCGTGTGCAGTCCCTCGATCGGAAATCGCATCGTCTGACCGAGTTCGAGCAGCTCGTGGTAGAGCTCGGAATGTACCGAGCTGCGCAGCACCGAATAGCCGAACGCACCGGGCGTCATGGGCTTCATCTGCCGATAGCCCTTGTCGCGCACCGATTGCGGAGTCTCCTCGAACATGAAGAATTCGAATTCCGCGGCGGCGTTGACTTCGTACCCCATACCGGCCGCGCGCTCGAGCACGCGCCGCAGCGTGCCGCGCGGACACACCGATTCGGCGGGTCCTGCGAACTCGCCAAGAAACAGCGCCGTCTTCGGCTCGAACGGGATTTCGCGGCGCGTCGCCGGCAGTACGCGCACGGTCGCGTCCGGATAGGCCGTATGCCAGCCCGTGAACTTCGTGTTGTCGAACAGCTGGTCGTTCGAATCCCAACCGAGTATCACGTCGCAAAATCCGAGATTCTTCGATAGCGCCGCCAGGAATTTCTCGCGGCTCAGATATTTGCCGCGCAAAATCGCGTCGCCATCGAAAACGCCGATCTTGACGTGTTCGATTTCGCGCTGGGTCAGATAGTTCCGGATTTCGATTTCTTGTTCGACGGGCGATTGTTTCATTGAATCCTCAAGTCCAAGTGCGTCTCTAGAGGGGTCGATGCCGCAATTGTACGAGATCGGCGCCGGCGCGCGGCACGGATCGCTCGGCCGGCGGCCGGTTTTTTTGCGGAACGCGCGGCCGCGCCGCGCGCTTGCTAAACTGTTCGTCGAGGCATGTGCCGCCGATCGGGAGCTGCCCCATGATTGTCGAGGAATGGATCGAAAAGGCCCGCGTCCTCGGAGCCAGCGACCTGCATCTGGAGTCCAATACCCCGCTGGTGGCGCGGGTTCGCGGCGAGCTGCAGAGCGCGGGCGCCGTCGTTCCCGCGGAGCGCGTCGTCCAGGCGGGCCAGGAGCTGTTGGGCGCCGAGGGTTGGGCGCTGTTCAAAGAGCGCGGCTCGGCCGACGTTGCCGTCTCGATACGCGGCATCCGGTGCCGCGCGAGCTTCTTTCAAACGGTACGCGGGATCGCGGTCGCGATCCGGCTGCTGGCGCCGTCGATCAAGGATATTCGCGCGTGCAACCTGCACCCCGATTTTCGCAAACTCACTGAAGCCTTGACCGGGCTCGTCATCGTTTCCGGTCCGACCGGATCGGGCAAGTCGACGACGCTCGCCGCGCTCATCGAAGAGATCAATGCGACGCGCGCGCGCCATATCGTGACACTCGAGAGTCCGCTCGAATACCTATTCTCCAACCGGCTCTCCTATATCCGGCAACGGGAAATTCCGACGCACGCACCGAGTTTCGAGCAGGGCATCACCGATGCGCTGCGCGAAAATCCCGATGTGCTGGTCATCAGCGAGATGCGCACGCCGGAGGTCATGCGGCTCACGCTCAATGCCGCGGAAACCGGCCATCTCGTGCTCGCGACGATGCATTCGGCCAACTGCGCGGAAGCGCTGAGCCGGCTCTGCATGTCGTTTCCGTCGGATCTGCAGGCTAGCGTGCGCGCTCAGCTCGCCGACTGCCTCGTCGGCTTGAGCTGTCAACGCCTCGAGTTCCTGAGCACGTATCGCCTGCGCGTGCCGCGTTGCGAGATCCTGATGCCGAGCACCGGCGCGCGCGGAACGATTCGTGCCGGAAACTTCAGCCAGATCACCAATGTGCTGCAATCGGGCGGCGAGGAGGGCATGTGGACGTTCGAACGCTATCAGCGTTGGATGGACCAAATGACCGAATGGGTCAGGCCCGCGCCCGATGCCGCCGCATACAATTCCGGCGATTCGAGGCTGTCGATGCGCGCCGCGGCGGCGCAGCCGGCGTCGCGGCAACCGGCCGCGGGGCAGTCGGCGGCGGGGCTGGCGGCCGCGGGGCAGTCGGCCGCGAAATCGCAGGCGCAGAGATCGACGCTCGCGAAGCAGGCGCCGCTCGACGACATCATCGAGGTTCCCGCCGAGGACATGGACCTCGCGCAACTCGCTGAGCTTGCCAAGAAAGTCGTCGACCGCAAGCCGTAATAACTCCTAAGCCCACTGCGGACTCCATCATCGCCATGTCGAAATTGCCTGATCCCCACCCGGAGCGATCGCCGGCGTCCGGCTACCGGCTGCTGGATCCGGACGAACCGCCACCCGTGCTCGAGCAAGGGCGCGAGGGGCAATCGAATTTCGTCTTCGTCGTCGACCACGCGAGCTGGCGAATACCGCGGCGCCTCGACGATCTCGGCGTGCCTCAATCGGAGCTCAGGCGGCATATCGCGTGGGACATCGGCGCTCTGGCGGTGGCCCGGCAGACGGCGGCGGCACTCGATGCGCCGCTCGTCGCGCAAAATTATTCACGCTTGGTCATCGACTGCAATCGCGACCCGAAGGTCGCCGATTCGATCCCGACAGTCAGTGAATGGGCCGATATCCCGGGCAACGCCGATTTGAGCGACGCAGAAATCGCCGCACGCCGCGCCGAAATCTTCGATCCTTATCACAATCATTTGCGCGCGCTGTTGGATGCACGAGAAGCGGCGGGGCGCTCGACGATATTGATCGCTCAGCACACGATGACCGACATCTACAAGGGTGTGCAGCGCGAGATGCACGCAGCCGTCCTCTATAACCGCGACCGGCGCGTCGCCGACCTGCTGCTCGAAGCGCTGCGCCTCGATGCGGATCTGATCGTCGCGGACAATCAGCCGTATTTCGTCAGCGACGCGACCGACTATACGGTTCCGCGTCATGCCGAGGCGCGCGGCTTGCCGTACGTCGAATTCGAGATCCGCCAGGATCTCGTGACCAACGCGGCCGGGCAGGCCGAGTGGGCGCGGCGCCTCGCCGCGGCGCTGCGCGAGACCGAACGGGCGTTTTTCGATACCATGCCCCTGAGCGGTCAGCGGCGATAGCCTCGGCATCGGTCCGCAAACGGGCGCCCAACGATGGATCTCAAACGCGATTTCAAAGCCAGCAAGACGGCTCTTGCGACCTCGCTGATGCGCGCGATTCACACGCGCTTGGATCGCAATCCGCTGATCGACGATTCTTGGGGCGACCGCATCGTGCCGGAGTCCGCGCTGCGGATGTTTCGAGATGCAGCACTGTTCCGCATGGACCCGGCATCGCAAGCCAAGGCGCGCGCCGCGCCGGACTCGGTCGTCGACACCAGTTTGCGCGCGAGTCCGGCGTATGCCGGCGTCATCATGCGCTCGCGCTATGCGGAGGATGCGCTGCGGGCCGCGGTCGCCGATGGCGTACGTCAATACGTGCTGATCGGTGCGGGCTTCGATAGTTTTGCGTTGCGCCGGCCCGAATTCGCGGTGGACCTGGAGATCTACGAGATCGATCATCCGGCGACACAGGAGCTGAAGCTGCACCAGCTGCGGGGATGCGGAATATCGCTGCCCCGTTCGGTCCACTTCATTGCCGCGGACCTCACGACCGAGTCGCTCGCGTCCGCACTGGCGCGCACCAAGTTTCGCTCGGATCTGCGCGCGTTCTTTTCCTGGCTCGGCGTGACGATGTACCTCACGCGCGCAGCGAATATGGCAAGCTTGCGCGCGGTTGCGGGCTCGGCCGCGTTGGGTAGCGAATTGGTCTTCACCTATTTGGACGAACGCGCCTTTGCGTCCGACTCGGCTGTCTTCGAGGAGTTGCGCCGGCGCGTCGCCGCGGTCAGCGAGCCGTTCAAATCGGGCTTCGACCCCGCGACGCTCGCGGAGCTGTTGCGCGACACTGGCTTCGAACTCATCGAGGATCTCGGTGAGCGTGAGTTACTCGATCGGCTCGACCCGGCGCATTCGAGCGGATTGCAGCCCGGCAGACTTGCGCATATCGCGCGCGCGCGCACCCTGGCGCACTGAGCGTGGAGCGTGAAGGGTGGACCGTGGTGGGGCAAGGTTTAAGATAAAAGGATTCGTCATGTTCAAAAGTCTCGTCATCGCGTTGTTTGTCGCCGCGGCCACGCCGGCGCCCCTGCTCGCGGACCCGAACTCTGCCGCCGACACCGCACGATTCACCGTCATCACGGGCGGTAAGCGCATCGGGTCGCTGACAGCGGCGACCAGGGGCGATGAAACCCGCATCGACTACGACGTCAAGGACAATGGACGCGGTCCGACCATGACCGAAACGATACGGCTGGATGCGGACGGATTGCCGATCCTATGGACGATCACGGGGACGACGACTTTCGGCAGCAAGGTGTCGGAGCATTTCACGCGCAAGGGTCCACAGGCCGCATGGGTCGACTCGACGGGCAAAGGCGGCGCGGCGATCGAGACCCCGAGTCTTTACGTTGCCCAGAGCGGCAGCCCGTGGTCGGACGGCATCTATGCGCGCGCGCTGCTCAGGAACGCCGATCGGAGACTTGCGGCGCTGCCGAGCGGGACGCTCATCATCGAGGCCGGCGAGACGCTCACCGTGCAGGGCGACGCCGGGCCGATCCAGGTCACGCGCTACGATCTAAGCGGCATCAATCTCACGCCGGACACCATTTTGCTCGACGCGAGCGGCGCCTTGTTTGCGTCGGTCGATCCGAGCCTCATCCTGGTGCGCGCGGGTTACGAGGGTGAAGAGGCGCGCCTACGCAAGCTCGCGGCCGAGTGGTCGACGATGCGCTACGTCAGGATGGAACACGATTCGGCGCATCACTACGCAGGTCCGGTCCGCATCAAGAATGTCCGGCTGTTCGATCCGCGCACCTCGTCGCTGACCGCGCCGGTTTCGGTGCTCGTCAGCGGCACGGAGATCGGCGCGATCGAGCCGCTCGGCAGCCCGCCGACGCCCGGCGAAGTAGCGATCGACGGCGACGGCGGCACGCTCGTCGCCGGACTCTACGATATGCACGCCCATTTGCAGCAGGACGAGGCTCTGCTCGATCTGCTGGCGGGCGTCACGTCGGTCCGGGACATGGGCAACGACAACGAGGTATTGAGCCGCTTGATCGGGGAAATCGATCGCGGCGTCATCAGCGGGCCGCACGTCGTGCGCAGCGGATTCATCGAGGGCAAGAGTTCGTTCAACGCCACCAACGGCATTCTCGTCGATAGTCAGGAGAGCGCGATCGATGCGGTGCGCTGGTACGGTGCGCGCGGCTATTGGCAGATCAAGATCTACAACAGCATGAATCCGGCCTGGGTTCCGTCTATGACCAAGGAGGCGCATCTGCTCGGCATGCGCGTGGCGGGCGACATCCCGGCATTCTCGAATACCGACCAGATGATCGAGGCGGGTTATGACGAGATCACGCATATCAATCAATTCGCGCTCGGATGGGTCATCAAGCCCGATGAAGACACGCGCACGCTGTTTCGGCTCACGGCACTGAAGCGGCTCGGCGGCTTGGACCTGCAGAGCGACAAGGTACGGCACACGATCAACATGATGGTGACGCGGCACATTGCGATCGATCCGACGCTCGGCATCCACGAGATGCTGACGCAGAATCGAGACGGCCAGATTCCGCCGGGCGCCGTCGATTATTTCGACCACATGCCGATAGGCTGGCGCCGCGATGCGATGAAGGCGCTCATCGATACGTCGGCCAAAGGCGACGACAAGGCGTATCGCGATGCGTTCGACAAGCTCGTCGCGACGACGCGTCTGCTGCATGACCGGGGCGTTTTCATCGTGTTCGGCACCGACACCGGCGGCTCCTTCACCTATCATCGCGAGCTCGAACTCTACGAGCGCGCCGGCATGACGGCCGCCGAAATCCTCAAACGCGCGAGCTACGATTGCGCGCGATATGTGGGTCAGGATCAACGCATGGGTTCGATCGAAAAGGGCAAGCTCGCCGACTTCTTCCTGATCCCGGGCGATCCGACCAAGGATTTGAAGGCGATCAAGAGCATTCGCATGGTGGTCAAGGACGGCGCGTTTTATTTTCCGAGCGAGGTTTATCCGAAGTTCGGGATCCGCCCGTTTGCGACTGCGCCGAACATCGAGCAGAGCGGCTCCTGAGTTTCGGCGACAAGGATTCGATTTCCTGCTCGGTGAGCATGCGCCAGCGGCCCTTCGGCAAATCACCGAGCGGCAGCGCGCCCAATGCCACGCGAATCAGGCGCAGCACGCGCAGATCGAAGGCCTCGAGCAATCGGCGTATCTGCCGATTGCGGCCCTCAGCGAGCACGATCTCGAGCCAAGTATTCTTGTCCGCGGTGCGCAGGCGACGCACCGATTCGACGGTCAAGCGTTCGGCGCCGAGCACCACACCGCGCGCGAGTGCCGCCAGCACGGATGCATCCGGTAGACCGGCAACCTGCACATGGTAGGTTTTCTCCGGTCCGGTCTCGGGGTCGGTGATCGCCGCGGCCCAGACGGGGTCGTTGCTGAATAACAGCAGACCCTCGCTCGCCTTGTCGAGCCGTCCGATCGGCGCGAGCCACGGTAGCGCCGCATCCTGCAGACAGCGATAAACCGTGTCGCGGCCCTGCTCGTCGCTCGCCGTCGTCACGAGGCCGCGCGGCTTGTTCAACATCAGCACGAGCCGCGCCGCCGCCGCCGGCTCCTCGCCATCGATCTCGATGCGGTCGAGGCCTCGTCGGACCGGAAATTCCGCATCGCAGACGACGCGGCCGTTGACCCGCACGCGCCGTTCGCGCACCCAACGTGCGGCTTGCGTGCGCGACGCGACTCCCAACTTGGAAATCATGCGCGCGACGCCGTGGCGCGGCGGCGTGGGCTTGCGGGACGGAGGCTTTTTCGTCATCGGTGCAGCAGTTTGACCCTGATTCTTTGGCCGCGAGCGCTTGCGCCGCGAGAAATGTTAACGCATTGCGACTGCTCACGACCATGACGGAGACTCCCTACGTATTGCGGGCTGACAAGGGCGGCGTTACGACCTTGACCCCGAACCGTCCGGTGGCGCGAAACGCATTGTCGCTCGGCATGTTGCAGGCCTCGTTGGCCGAATGCGCGAAGCTCATGCTCGCGATCGTCAATCTGTCCAAGCCCGTCATCGCCCAGGTACACGGCGTCGCGACGGCGGCCGGCTGCCGATTGGCCGCGATGCGCATGCTGCTGACGGGTGAGCTCATCGATGCGCAGACGGCGATCGGCAAGCAGGCATTCTATCGCCAGGCGGAACTGCCGCTCGCGGATGCGCACCGGTACGCCGCCGAAGTCATGGCGAGCAACCTTTCAAAGCGGGACGCGCAGGAAGGTATCGACGCATTGATCGAAAAGCGCAGCCCGGTCCGGCGCGCGGAGTGATTGCAGCGTCGCGCTATCATGCCTCGTCGCGCTTGTGCACGATCGGCCGGCGCGCCGATTTGGCATCGGTTGTCGCGCGCCGAATGACGGCCGGGATGATCGCGTGCAGGCGCCGGGCCGCCAACTTCGCGATATCCCGTTCGAGATCGCGGTAGCTGTCGATCAATGTCCGCCCAAATTCGGTCAGCCGCACTCCGCCTCCGCGCTTGCCTCCGGTAGTGGCGACCGTCACGGGCTCTCGAAAGGATTGCTTGAGGCTGTCGACGAGCAGCCATGCGCGCCGATAGCTCATGCCAAGATCGCGTGCCGCCTGCGACAAGGAACCGGAATCTCGAATCGCCTCGAGCAGATCGATTTTCCCCGGTCCAACGTAGGCGCCTTTCGCGAAATCCACTCGGAAGCGAACAACGGGTGCAAACATGGCGATCCTCCCGGCCGCATCATATCGCAACCCGTCGATCGGCGATTTCCCGCCGCAGGGGCCTCAAATCGGCCGATCCGAGCCGGCTGAGCCCAAAGCTACCCATTTCAGCTAGAATCGCGCCGTCGGAAGCGGGTCGGTCCTGCGCGCCCCTAGGCAAACCCCGACATCAAGCGCACTCGAGCATGCGATCTTCACCCAGAGAACGCGCAGCTCCATTGCATGTGAACCCCCTTTGATTGGACGAAAATGCTTGCTACTTCGAATGTTGCTATCCAATTCGGCGCGAAGCCGCTGTTCGAGAACGTCACCGTCAAATTTGCCGACGGCAACCGCTATGGCCTGATCGGGGCGAACGGCAGCGGCAAATCGACGCTCATGAAGATCCTCGGCGGCGACTTGGAGGCGAGCGCCGGTGACGTCATGCTGCAAGCGGGCATGCGGCTCGGAAAACTCAATCAGAATCAATTCGCTTACGAGGACGAGCGCGTGATCGACGTCGTGATGAGCGGGCACGTCGAACTCTGGAACGCGATGAAGCAGCGCGATCTCATCTATGCCGATGCAAACGCCACGGATCAGGACTACATGCGCGCGGCGGAACTCGAGGGCACTTTCGCCGAGTACGGCGGCTACGATGCCGAGGCGCGCGCCGGCAGCATCCTCACCGATGCCGGAATCGACGAGTCGCGGCATTTCGGGCCGATGCGCGAGGTGCCGCCCGGATTGAAATTGCGCGTATTGCTCGCGCAGGCGCTATTCTCGCGGCCCGACGTCCTGTTGCTCGACGAACCGACCAACAATCTCGACATCAATTCGATCCGCTGGCTCGAGGGCGCACTCAACAATTACGACGCCACGATGGTCATCATCAGCCACGACCGGCACTTCCTGAATCAAGTCTGCACGCACGTCGCCGATCTCGATTTTCAACAGCTCAAGATCTATCCCGGCAACTACGACGACTTCATGCTGGCCTCGGTGCAGGCGCGCGCGCGCGTCGAGGCCGCGAACGCGAAGGCCAGGGACCGGATTTCGGATCTGCAGGAGTTCGTGCGCCGCTTTTCGGCGAACGCCTCCAAGGCACGTCAGGCGACCTCGCGCAAGAAACAGCTCGAGAAGATCAAGATCGAGGAGATTCGTCCGTCATCGCGGCAGAATCCCTATATCCGCTTCGAGCAAGGCAAGAAGCTCTACCGGTCGGCCGTATCGGTCGACAAGCTGAGCTTCCGCTATCCAGGCACGGACACCGACGTGTTCAGCAACTTGAGCTTCGACGTCGAAGCCGGCGAACGCATCGCAATCATCGGCCCGAACGGCATCGGCAAAACGACCTTGATGCGCTGTCTCGCCGGCGAATTGCGGCCGACGGCGGGCCGAATCGAGTGGGTGGAAAATGCACAGCCCGGCTACATGCCGCAGGATCCACAAGCGGAATTCGAGGATAAATTGGATCTGTTCGCCTGGATGTCGCAATTCACGGGCAAGGCGGACGACGATCAGCTGATTCGGGCGACGCTCGGCCGGCTGCTGTTTTCCGGCGACGAGACCAAGAAATCGGTCAAAGTCCTCTCCGGCGGCGAGAAGGGCCGCATGATCTACGGCAAGCTCATGCTGACGAAGCCCAATGTGCTGCTGCTCGACGAGCCGACCAACCACATGGACATGGAAACCATCGAGTCGCTGCAGATCGGGCTCGAGCACTATCCCGGCACGATGATCTTCGTTTCGCACGATCGGGAATTCGTCGGCGGTCTCGCGACCCGCATCATCGAGCTGCGTCCCGGCATGCGCCCCGTGGACTTCAAGGGCAGCTACGACGAGTATCTGACGATGCAAGGCATCGCGGCGTAGCGGCAGGGGTCGCCGCGGGGCCCAGGACCGGCCGGAGGCGAATATGCGATCGTGTCATGCGGCGATTCATCTCTCATTTGCCGCGTGCATATGCCTGCTGTCCCGGCACACCTGCGCGCAGACCGATGAAATCGAGGTGTACGATGCCGTGATCGCCGCGCCCGGCGTCGTCAACTTGACGTGGCACAACAATTACACCCCGAGCGGCAGGGATGCGCCCGAGTTTCCCGGCGGCATCGTGCCGGATCACACACTCAACGGCGTCGCCGAATGGGCCTACGGCGTGACGCCATGGTTCGAGGCGGGGCTGTATTTTCCGCTGTATTCCATTACGCGTAACGACAGCCTGCTCTACGACGGCCTCAAGGTGCGGACACTCATCGTATCTCCGGATGCCGCGAATCGCGAGGTGTTTTGCGGCATGAATTTCGAATTCAGCGTCAATACCGCGCATTGGGACGAGCGTCGCTATACGTCCGAGATCCGCCCCATAATCGGTACCCACGTGGGCAAGTTCGATTTCATCTTCAATCCGATCGTCGATAACTCCTGGGACGGAGTCGCGAATCTCGAATTCGTGCCGGAGACGCGGGTCGCGATGCGGATCAGTGACGCCGCGAAGCTCGCGCTCGAGGAGTACGATGATTTCGGGCGCATCAGCCATTTTCTGCCGTCATCCAGGCAATCCCATCAACTATTTGCGGTCGTCGACAAGAGCACGAAGTGGGTGGATGTCGAGCTGGGCTTTGGCGCGGGACTCACCGGCGCCTCGGATCATCGCGTGCTCAAACTGATCTTATCCAAGGATCTTTAGAACAGCGCCGCCAACCCGGCAAACACGAAGTAGAGGATTCCGAACAGAGCGAGCTTGCGCGCAGTGAGTGAGCGTCTGCGCAGCAGCATCCACATGAACGCAATCGAAACAAAGGTCACGGCCGCAGCGATCGCCAATACGCGATCGAACAGCCAGGGCGTGAAGAAAATGCCGAGTGCGCTGGGGACGGTCGTTTGTATCATCATCGCGCCGCTGATGTTGCCGAGTGCGAGCGTCGTCTTGCCCTGGCGCAGCCAGATGATCGCGTTGAGCGTCTCGGGCAGCTCGGTCGCGATCGGGCTCAGCAACAAAGCCGTCAATTGCGGCGAGATTCCAAGCGCCAGGCTCATCGCGCCCAGCTGATGCACGAACAGCTGCGAACTCAAGAAGATCAGCGACAAGGCGAGCAAGGTTTGCAACAGCGCCCAATGGGTCGGCGGATCCGCATCTTTGGGGCGGATTTTGAGAGGCTCGAGCTCGACTTCGGGCTTGCCGCCTTTCGCGCCCGCCGTGATTTCCCGCCAGGTATAGGCCGAATAGGCGAGCAGGAACACCCAGCCCAGCCACGGCTTGTAGCGGAACGCGACGAACCCCAAGCCGACCTTCGCCGCGAAAACCAGCAGAAACCATGCTTGGTCGCTCGCGAGGCGCTGTTGTTCGCCCGGATTCAGCAGCGGCGCGCGCGTCTTGCTTTGGAACGCCAGAAACGACAGCCCGACGACCGCGTAGGCGATCGTCGCGAGCACGAGCGGTCCGCCGATCGCCGCGCCGACGCCGATCTGCTTCTGTGCGGCGGAATTTCCCGTGGTGACCGCGACGAAGGTCACGACGCTTTCCGGCAGCGCGGTGCCGAAGGCCGCGAGCACCGTACCCACCGCATTCTTGGTTACGCCGAGCCGCAGCCCGACCCACTCGATGCCGTTGACGAAGTATTCGCAGGCCAAATAAATGACGGCCGCACACGCGAGCAGCGTAAGCGCGGTCGGCAGCAGCGCCACTATTTAAAACTGCGCATGCACGCGTACCGCGACGATCGATACCGGACCGCGATCGCTGTTGTAGGCGGGATTCTTCACCCACTGATAATCCAAGCTCACGTGCGCCCAGGCAAGTGCCGCGATGCTGTAATAGGTTTCGAAGATCTGCTCGGCGCCCGGATGCGGCAGGCGGCCGTCGCCGACCAGAATACCGAGACCCCCGGCATTCAAATACTGTTCGCGCGCGGCGGAAATCCCGTTGACGATGCCGGCGATGCCTATCGTATCGGCGCCGCGGTGCCAGCCGGATCCTTTGATCGATAGTCCCGCCGAGACGCTGCGATCGACGTCGGTGAACTCGTAGGCCTCGACATTGCCGGCCGCCTTGCCGATGCGTGCGAACACGCCGAGATCGGCGGACACCTGCTGCTCGAGATCGAGGCTCGCGCCGAGACGGCTGCGGTAGGCGCGCACGTCGGCGGTGTTCGGCCTGGTGCCGGTTTGCTCGCCGAGCGCTACCGCCGCGTCGAGCAGACCCATGCGACCGCGGCTGTCATAGCTCGTAATCAGCACCCGTCCCGGCTGACCGCCCCACTCGTGCCGGTGTTCGAGCTCCGCGATCATTTGAAACTCGTGTAAGCCCGGATCCAGATGCTCGCTGTTCGGTATGTTCGATAGATCGAACAGGCCCGCGCGCAAGGTCCAGGGGCCTTGGTAGCGCTCGGCGGCGGCACCGACCGTGAAGCCCCAGGCATCCGCCGCGTAATCGAACGTACCGGCGTCGACCGCGGTCCAGTTGAGGAAGTCGTTGCGCCCGTCATGCGCATACTGATTGGTGTCGAAGACGTCGGTGACGCCGAACTTGCCGACCGTAAACACCCAGCGGTCGGCGCTGCGCGAGCCGCCGAGCTGCAATAGATCCGCATCCACGGCCTCGGTCGCCGGACCTAAGTTCACGGTCTGGCGCAGGAACACGCGTGGCAAGCGCAGGTAAGGCGCGTCCTTGCCGACTTTGTAGTCCTCGGCGCTCGGGAACCCGGCGAGGCCGAGCGTACCGTCGAGACCGAAGCCCTCATCAACCTCGGGCGCGATCCAGAATTCCGCGCCCGACCATGGGCGCGCGCCGAGATACAGTGTCGCATCCGTGGTCTCGCGTCCTTGGTCGGGCGAGAGACTGTTGGGACCGGCGTAGGGCGCTCTGAATGAACCGGTCTCCTGTTCGACGTACGTCGCCTGGCCGTGAATCGCGAATTGTTGATCCGGAACATCCGCGATCGCGTCCGCCGCCGCCGCATCGGCCGCCGCCGCGCCCGCGGCGAACGCAATGATCACGACAGCGAATGACGCCCAAGAGCGCTGTCCCTGCAGTGCATGCAGCCCATTCGGTGTCATCGCCATCGCTGATCGTTCCTGTCGTTGATCGTTACGGCTTGCATTAGGGCTCGCTCGCTCATGGCCGCGAGTACGGTGCAACGCAGGCTATATAGGGTAGGGGAGTATAGGATATACGGCGGTGCCGACACAAGCCTGCGCGGTACAAAATCGCGGTGCTGGCGCGCCAGCACGGCGCGGCAGTACGGCGCGGCCGTTGTTTGTCCGGTAAGCTCGCGCCCGAGAAAATCGCATGAGGATAGCCGCTGCCATGATCGAGGGCCGGGGAACCGCAATCCGCAAAGAACTCAGCCTGCGCGGTCTGCTGCTGGGTGTCTCGATCACGCTGATATTCACCGCGGCCAACGTGTTTTTGGGACTCAAGGCGGGGTTGACGTTCGCGACCTCGATCCCGGCCGCCGTGATTTCCATGGCAATCCTGCGCGGCTTCGCCGGATCGACGATCCAGGAGAACAACATCGTGCAGACGGTCGCTTCGGCCGCCGGCACGCTATCGGCAATCATCTTCGTGTTGCCGGGACTCGTGATGATCGGCTGGTGGACGGGATTTCCCTATTGGACCTCGTTCACGATTTGCGCCTTGGGCGGCGTGCTCGGCGTGATGTATTCCATCCCGCTGCGCCGCGCGCTCGTCACCAATTCGGATCTGCCGTACCCCGAAGGAGTGGCCTGCGCCGAGGTCCTCAAGGTCGGCGGCCACGGCGGCGGCGGCAGCGCCGAATCGGCCGCCGCGAGCCGAGAAGGCCTGCTCGCGATCATCATCGGCAGCGTCTCCTCGGCGCTGTTCGCGGTGATCGTCGCGACGCAGCTGTTCGCGAGCGACGTCGAGAGGTATTTTCGCGTCGGTGCCAGAAATGCGGTATCCGGATTCGATTTCAGCTTGTCGTTTGCGTTATTCGCCGTCGGCCACCTCGTCGGGTTCTGGACCGGCATCGCGATGCTGGTCGGCGCTGCGATCGCCTGGGCCGCGGCCGTTCCCTACTTGAGCGGCCTGCACCCGCTCTCAGGAACGGTCGCCGACGTCGCTCACTCGGTATGGAGCCAGCAAGTGCGCTTCATCGGCGCCGGCGTCATCGGCATTGCCGCGATTTGGAGCCTCATCAAGCTCGCAGGGCCGGTCGTCGGCGGCTTGAGGTCGGCCATGGCCGCTTCGCGTGTTCGGCGCGCGGGACTCGGCGCATCGCTGCCCCGCACCGAACAGGACATTCCGATCGGCATCGTCGCGGCGGTCACCGCGATTTGCATGCTGCCGATCGGCTGGCTGCTCGGCAACTTCGGCGTGGCGAGCGGACTCTCCAGCCAATTGCCGCTGCTGATCATCGGCGGCATCGCCTATATCGCGCTCATGAGTTTCTTCGTGGCCGCCGTCTGCGGCTACATGGCGGGACTCATCGGCGCCTCGAACAGTCCCTTATCGGGCGTCGGCATCCTGGTCGTGATCGGCGCCGCGCTGCTGCTCTCGTTGATCGTCAAACCGCTGCTGCCGGCCGCCGCGGCGCCGGCGCTCGTGGCCTTCGCGCTTTTCATCACGGCCGTCGTATTCGCGGCCGCGACGATCTCCAACGACAATCTGCAAGATCTCAAGACCGGGCAACTCGTCGACGCGACGCCCTGGCGACAGCAAGTCGCGCTGCTCGTTGGGGTCGTTGCGGGCGCGGCCGTCATCCCGCCGGTGCTGGGCCTGCTGAAAAATGCCTATGGCTTCGCGGGCTCGCCGGGCGCGGATCCGCTACGCGCGTTGTCCGCGCCGCAAGCCGCGCTGATCTCGGCACTGGCGCAAGGCGTCATTCAAGGCAACCTCGACTGGAACCTCATCGGCGTCGGCGTTCTCATCGGCCTCGGCGTCATCGGGCTCGACGAGATCCTGAAGCGCACGACGGCGGCGAGCTTGCCGCCGCTCGCGATCGGCATGGGAATCTATTTGCCGACCGCCACGACGCTCATGATCACGGTCGGCGCCGTCGCCGGGTGGGCCTACGACAAGCGCGCGGAGCGCACCGCGAATCCGGGGCGCAGCAAACAGCTCGGCGTGCTGCTCGCGTCCGGCATGATCGTCGGCGAAAGCTTGCTCGGCGTTCTGATCGCCGGCCTCGTCGTCGTCACGGACAAGGCGACCCCGTTCGCGCTGGTCGGAGCGGGCTTTACCGACACCGCGGTCTGGCTCGGAGGCGGTGTCTTCGTGGCCGCCGCCGTCGCGCTGTACCGCTGGCTCAATCGAGTGAGTGGCCCGGCAGCGAATGGTCGCGCCGCAACCCGAGCGTGAGCAGCAGCATCAGCACCATGACCACGGCCACCAACAGGTAGGCAATGCCGAATCCGGCGATGCCGCCGCCTTTGAAGTCGGCGATCGCACCGACCGCGGCCGCCGCCAACAACGTGCCGATCGCATTGAAGATATTGATGAGTCCCTGTGCGGACGTGCGCATGCTCGCGGGCGCCTCGTCGATCGCGATCGAGCGCAGCGCGCCGCCGACGACCACGCCGATGCCGAGGCCCACGGGCACAGTGGCGGTCAGAAACGCCCACAGGCCGTAGTCCGTGACCGACACGGCGGCGTAGCCGGCGGCAAGAAGAGCGAACCCGCACAGCAGCAAGGCGCGTGCGCCCATGCGGTTGAGCAGTCGCCCGGCGCCCGCCGATCCCAGCATCGAGGCGACGACGAGCGGCAGCAGCACGAAGCCGACGCGATTCGGTGTCACGCCGTATCCGACCGTTGCGACAGAAGCGACGAAGATGACGCTGCCCATACCGAAGCCCGCGCCCAAGGCGAGCCCGTAATCCGTCGCCAGCTGCCGATTGGCGAACAAACTCAAGGGAATCAGCGCACTCGCGGCCCGCCGCTCGACCGCGATGAGGACCGCGAGCAGCAGCGCGGCGGCGCCCAACATCCAGGGCCACAGCAGGGCGCCCGTGAACTCATCGGCGACGCGCGTGATTCCGAGCACGATGGCGGCGAGCAGCGCGAACGTCGCGACGATGCCTCGGCCGTCCAAGGGCGCGAGGGGCTCGGCACTGCGCAGCGTCGGCAGTACGCGATGGCCAAGGATGATGACGACGCCCGCGATCGGCAAGTTGATCAAGAAAATCCAGTGCCAGCTCAGGGTCACGAGCAGCAAAGCCGCGAGCGGCGGACCGAGCACGAAGGCCATGCCGTAAGTCGCGCCGATCAGCCCGAGCGCCTTGCCGCGCTCCGCTGCCGGGAAGCTATCGCCGACCACGGCGCTCGCGGTCGGCGTGATGCCGCCGGCGCCGATCCCCTGGACGGCGCGACTCACGATGAGCATCCAAAAACGCGGCGAGAGCGCGATCAGCAGCGATCCGAGCGCGAAACACGCGACGCTCGCCAGATAAATGGGCCTGCGCCCGTAGCGATCGCTGAGGTTCGCCATCAGCGCGGTACTGCAGAGCGAGAATAATACGTAGACGCTCATGACGAGGCCGACTGCGCGATTGTCGACGCCGAATGCGACACGCAGTGCGGGGATCGCAGGGCCGATCACGGCCGTGTCCAGCGCGGACATGAATACGCCGATGAACAATACCGGCATGAGCCGCCGCCACGCCGGGACGCCGACCGCCAGGGTATCTATCGCCATGAAATCTCCGCGCTGGGGGGCGCCGCAAACCGGAAAAACACTCATAATTATAGCGCTTACGCCGAGGCCGCGCCGCAGGGTGCGCGAGACGGCCGCTCTGGCGTCGGCCGCCTGCGTGGTGTAGCGTGCTATCCGAAGTCAATTTAGTGCACGAGACGCCCATGGCCACGCTTTCTTTACGCAAGATCGCCGACACCGCGCTCCAGGTTCCCGGAGCCGATCCATGGTACGCGGATCCGCAGGATCCCGCTCTGACGGTCATGACGGATTTCCGCGAACGCGCTTCGGTGACCGTCAGCGATTCGGCGACGATCGATGCGGCGCTCGAGCACATGAAGCACAACGGCGTCCGCTGCGCATTCGCGATCGACGATGAGCGGCGCAGCGTCGTCGGCATGATCACCGCGTACGACATCCTGAGCGAAAAGCCGCTGCAAACCGTACACACGCCGCGCCGCGACGTATTGGTGCGCGACCTCATGCAGAGGATCGCGGATTGGCGCGTCGTCACGGTGGGCGACCTCGAACGCGCCACGGTCGGTTCCTTGATCCGCTTGTTCGACAAAAGCGGACTCACGCACATCGCGGTCATGGAGGAGACCGATTCGGGAAATTTCCGCCTCCGCGGATTGTTGTCCGCAGCCAAGACCCGGCGCTTGTTGTCGCGGTGATCGAAACCGCTGAGTTGCCGCGTGCCGCACCGCCGCGCGCGCAAAGGCTGCGTCTGCTGCAGATCACGACGGTGCTGCTGCTGTTCGGCGGCTACGCGGCGTTGTATTTCTGCCGCGCCGACTTGTCGGTCGCGACGCCGATGATCATCGATGAGTTGCGCGGGAAGGGCATGAGCCACGACGATGCCATCGTTCGCATCGGCGCGATCACCTCGGTGGGCGTGTTCGCGTACGCGCTCGGCAAGCTGTTCCTGACCGGACTCGGCGATTTCTGGGGCGGTCGAATCAATTTTTTGATCGGTCTCGTGGGCGCGGCACTCTTTACGCTGTTGTTCGCCACCGGCGCCTCGATACCGTTGTTCACGCTCGCGTGGATAGGCAACCGCCTGACGCAGTCGCTCGCCTGGGCGGGACTCGTCAAGGTGTCCTCGAAATGGTTCGACTACTCCTCGTACGGCGCGATCATCGGCGTGCTCAGCATCAGCTATCTGATCGGCGACGCGGCCGCTCGCCAATCCATGGGCATGCTGATCCAACACGGCTTCGGCTGGCGCACGCTGTTCTATTACGCCGGGGGCGTGGCGGCGTTCCTGCTGTTCGCAAACCTGATTTTCCTGCGTGAATCGCGCAAACAGCTGGGATTCCCGGAGGCGCACGCGAACCCGCTGAATTTATTTGCCGAAAGCGAAGTGCGGCCGCAGAACCTGCGCGCGCTGCTGGGGCCGCTGCTGCGCAGCCGCGCGTTTCTATTGGTCTGTTTCCTGTCGCTCGGATGCACCGTCATTCGCGAGACCTTCAATGGCTGGACCCCGACTTATCTGCACGACTATCTGGGCTATAGCGCGGCCCATGCCGCCAAATTGAGCGCGATATTCCCGGGCGTCGGCGCCGCCTCCGTGCTGTTCACCGGCTGGCTCAGCGACCGGCTCGGCGTCAACGGACGCCCGTTCATCATGCTGACCGGACTCGCGCTCACGGCCGTATCGCTGCTGCTCTTGATGCTCGTGCCGGCGAGCAACTCGGGATCGAACCTGCCGCTGATCGCGATCGGCACGATCGCCTTCTGCCTGCTCGGTCCGTATTCGTATCTCGCCGGCGCGTTCGCGCTCGATTTCGGCGGCAAACAGGCCGGAGCGGTGTCCTCAGGGCTCATCGACGGCGTCGGCTACCTCGGCGCCGTCGCGGCCGGCGTCAGCGTCGGAAAAATATCGGTATCTTTCGGCTGGCAGGGCGTGTTCGTGGTCTTGGCGATCGTCAGCGCGCTCGCGGCGGCCGGCGCCGGCTGGCTCTACGCGCTCGGCCGCAGAGCGCTGGCGACCGGGGAGCACGTGGCATGAGCGCGAACCGTATCGCCGCGAGGCGCTGCGCGATTACGGCGCGCTCGTCGAGGGCGTGCGCAAATAGCGGTCGAACCACGCGATGATTCGATTTACGCGATCCTTGAGAAAACTCGGCCGGCGCATATCGTGGTACTCGCCCGGATAGACGATCAGCTGCGTATCGACCCCGAGCGTGCGCAAGGCCTCATACATCTGTTCGCCGCCGACGATCGGCACGTTGAAATCCCTGTCGCCGCCCATGAATAGCGTCGGCGTACGGATGCGATCGGCATGGAAGAACGGATACGAGACCTTGAGCCACAGCGCGGTGTTGCGCCACGGCGGACCAAGTTCGCCGTTGTATTGCATGATGTACTGATCGCTGCCGAACATCGTCAGTTGATTGCCGCTGCCGGCACCGCTGACCGCGGCCTTGAATCGCCGGTCGGTCGCGATCGCATAGTCGGTGAGAATGCCGCCATAGCTCCAGCCGCCGATTCCGAGTTTTGCCGGATCCGCAATTCCCTGCGCGACGAGCGCATCGACGCCGGCGAGCAAGTCCTCGACCTCCTTGTGCCCCCAGTCGGCGTAGATCGCCGTTGCGAAGCGGATGCCGCGTCCGCTGCTGCCGCGGTAGTTGATGCCGATCACGACATAGCCGTGCGCCGCGAGCAGCTGGCGCCTGAATTGGTACTCATCGAACGAGAATGAATGCGCGTCCTGCCCATTGGGGCCGCCATGGATCCAGAGCAGCGTCGGATAGGTCTTGCCCGGCACGAAGCCGGGCGGCTTTACCAGGAGCCCGTGTATCTCGGTGCCGTCCTTGCTCTTGAAGCGCAGATCCTCAGTTTGCCCGAGCTGCAATTCGCCGAGCCAGGCATCGTTGTGGCCCGTGAGTTTGCGCAAGCCGCCGTCTTGCAATGCGTAGATCTCGGCGGGTGCGCCGTCGTCGGAATACAGCGCCGCCGTGTGGCCGGCGGCCGTCGAAAGGGAGCCGACCACGGACGGCTTCGTCGCGAGTCTCGTGATCGCGCCGCTGCGCAGGTCGATGCTCGCGGGATACACCGAGCCGTCGTCCTCGACGGCGACCGTCAGGGACTTGGAGTCGGAAGAAAACGCGTAGGACGCGACGGCCCGGTCGAGCGAGTCGGTCAAGGCGCGCGGTGTACCGCCGCCGGCGGGCACGACGGCCAGGCGGTCCTGAATGTAGGCGTTGTATTTCGGCTCCAAGCCCTGCAGAAAGCCGAGCAGACTGCCGTCCGGGCTCCACGCGAGCGCCTGCACGTTGGGTGCATAGGGGCGAGCGAGTTTCGCCGGTGTTGCGCCCGCGCGCGGCTCGATGACCTCAATGTCTTCCGCGCCGTCCGGATCGGTTCCGTAACCCTGGGTCCGCACGAATGCGATGCGCTTGCCGTCGGGTGACCATACCGGCTGGTCATCGTTGAATCCCGCGTCGCTCGTCAGCGCCTCGATCGTGCCGGAGGCCAGATCGAAGAGGAACAAGTGGCGCCGCTCGCCGGTCGCGAGATAGCCCTCTTCGTCTTCCTTGAAATGCAGCGAGTCGATGACGATCGGCTTCGGCGCCTTGGCATCCTCCGTGCCGCGCCGCATCGCGAGCACCAGATGGGTGCTGTCGGGAGACCATTGAATCTCGCTGATGTCGTCCTTGGAGTCGAACACGGAGCGCGCCTCGCCGCCGCGGCGATCGAGCAGCATGAGGTGCTCGTGATCGGCACCGCCGGGCGTCGCGAGGAATGCGAGATACTGCCCGTCGGGACTGAAGCGCGGCGCATGCGTCCCATGCGCGGGATTCGTCAGTGCCAAGCGCTGCTTGCCGTCCCAACTGACCATCCAGATCGCGCTGCGTGCCTCGTCGGCGTCGCGATCGTTGCTCTTGACGACGTAGGCGACCCATGCGCCGTCCGGCGCGCATTGCAGCTCGGAAAGCGACTGGGTGCGGTAGAAATCATCGGCACTCAGCGCTCGGCGCGGCGCCGTCGCGACGGCGGCGGGCGCATCCGCGGCGAATATGTCAACCGCGCAGCCCGTCGCCGCAACCAGCGCGGCTGCGACGAGCGCGGCTAATCGCGGTCCAAGCTCGAGCGGCGTGGCCGTCATTGCGACGCGCACCGCCGGGGTCGAGGTTCGCGCACTTGCTGAAAGTTCATGTCCAAATATTGCTGGTTCGCCAAATCAATCTCGTCAATGCGATTGGAAATTCCGCCGCGGACACCGACCCGTTTTGTGCTACTTGTGATACGGGTATGTGCCCCCGTATCCTATCGCGCTATGGCGGGAACGGGTCACAATTTCGGCTCCTAAGACCTACGGCCAACAGGTAAGCGACAGGGACGCGCGGGGCGGACCAAAAAGTTCGTCAGCGTAGTGGTATCGGGTTTCAAGCCGTTTTAAATTCCATTACTCGAGGGGAGAAAAAATCATGTTATGTCCAAGGTGCAAACAAGTGGTCGCCGATAACGCGCAATTTTGCGACTCCTGTGGCCTGACGATGACGGCGGGCGGCAATACCGCTGCTCCGGCCGCTCCAGCCGCCACCACGATTCGTCGACCGACGGGCGCGGGCGGGAGCCCCGCCGGGAGCGCGGGCGGTGGCGCTGCCTTTAGCAGCGGTGCGAGCGGTGCCAGCGGATTTGGTGGTGGCGCGGGCGGCGGCGCAAGCGGTGGCGGCGGATTTGGCGGTGGCGGCGGATTTGGCGGCGGCGCGGGGTCGCCGGGCGGCGCATCGCCGGCATGGGCGGGCGCATTGAACGCCCGCTTCCCCGGCCTGTTCGACCGCATCAAGAACATACTGCTCGCACCGAAGACGGAATGGCAGGCGATCGCGGCGGAACCGACCTCGATTGCCAATCTGTATACCGGCTACGTCATACCGCTCGCGGCGTTTTCGGCTCTGATGAGTTTCCTGCGGATGTCGGTCGTCGGAATCAGCATGCCATTCGGCGGCACGATTCGTACGCCGATCGTCAGCGGCCTCGTCGCGATGGTGGTGGGCTTCGGTTTCGGCCTATTGACACTGTATTTGTTTGGCCTGATCGTCAATGCGCTCGCGCCGACGTTCGGCGGCCAACGTGACCTGCGTCAGGCGATCAAGGTCGCGGCCTATACCGCCACGCCCGTGTGGATCGCCTCGGTCGTGGGCTTATTGCCGACGACGGGGATCGTGAGCCTGGTACAGCTCGCGGCGGCGATCTACGCGATATATTTACTGGTTCTCGGCTTGCCGCAACTCATGCAGAGTCCCCGCGCGGGCGGCTATACGGTCGCCGTGCTCATTTGCGGGCTGCTGATGGGCCTCGTGCTTGGCGCGCTCAGTGCATTGGTCGGACTCCGCGGATTCGGCGGCTACGGCGGCTTCAACATGTCGGGAATGACCCAGGAGCAGCGCCAACAGCAGGCGACTCAAGCCGTCGCCAATGCGCTCGGTGGCGCAATCGGCTCCGATGACAAGAGCAAGCAGAGCTTGAGCACCGCAATCAACGGGTTTGCCGAGATTGGCCGCAAGATGGCGCAGCAGCAAGCCGCCGCCGGAAACTCCAATGCGGCGCAAAACGCCGGCAGCGGCGCCGCCGATGCGTCCGGAAATGCCCAGGACGGCGCCGCCGCGGCGGCCAATGCGCTCGCCGCGTTGGGAGGCGCGATGGCCGGCAATCGTAAAGTCGACCCCGTGGATTTTCATGCGCTCAAGGACTTGCTGCCGGGTGCCTTGCCCGGTATGCAGCGCGTCAACGCCGAAGGCAGCAGCCAGGCGGCCATGGGCATGAAGAGTTCGGAAGCTACGGCGACGTACCAGGGGACCACCGGAGCGCGCGCCGAAATCAAGATCGCCGACGTCTCCGCGGTCGCCGGTTTGATGGATGCGGCCAGCGGCATTGCGCAGAGCATCAACTCGGAGAGCGACACGGGCTATGAAAGAAACACGACGATCGGCGGCCAGCCCGTGCACGAGAAGTTCGACAACCGATCCAAACACGGCGAGCTCACCGCCATCGTCGCCAAACGTTTTGCCGTGAACGTAACCGGCGATTCCGTCGATATGAGCACGCTCGAACAATACGCGGGCGCGATCGATTTCTCGCGACTCGAAGCGATGAAGGACGTTGGGCTGCAGGCCCAGTGAGAGGCCGCCGCGGCGAAAAGCTGGCGCAGGAATCGCGCGCAGAGGCGACTGGGCGCCGCGGTCGCTCAAGGCACACCGGCGCTCAGTCGTTCCTGTCGCCCGAGAACAGGCTGCCCAGTAATCCACCAACGACCGCGCCGCCGATGAGTTTCGCGACGTCGGTACCGATATCGGCGCCGAAGCCGTCGGCTCGCGCGATGTCGTCTTCCTGTTCGATGCGCGATACCACCCAATCGAAGCGTCCGCTGGTCACTGCCGCCTTGCAGTATCGGCATTCGCCGATCTGCGTCAGCGCCAAAGGCGCACCGCAATTGGGGCAAGTGTTCTCGAGCGTGCCGGCTTTGTTGGTCGTTGCGACGCCGACCGAGCGCTGGAAGGTCCATTCTTCGGTAAAGGGCCGCACGCTGCGATCGCCGAATACGACGCGGCCCGTGCCGTCCACTTCGTAGTCGGCCGCTGCCGCGCTGATGCGCACCGTCAAATCGTCGAACACCCGACCGTGAATGACACGCACGGGTTCGATGCCGCTGATCGCGAGATTCTCCATGACGTCGCGGCGGCCCTCGGCCGCCATGGTTTCGAGCTGCGCGCGCCACGCGAAGTAAGCTCCGGGGCTCAAGAATGCGCGGCCCGCCTCGAGGTTCTGCCGGCACCAGGCATCCTGCAGCGCCATGAAGCCCGTTTGCACGCGCTTCAGAAACGCGTTCAAATCGAAAGCGGCATCCGCGGCACGCAAGCTGGCGATGCCTTCGGCCGGAGTCGGCGCGGCAATCCCGAGCAAGGGATCGGCGCCGAAACCCACGAAGGGCGCGGGCTGCACGTCGGCAACGACCCAGTCGACGGAGCCGTTGGTGACGCTTGCCCGGCAGTGCGTGCAAGTGCCGTCGAGGCTCAGGCGTAGCTCCGCGCCGCAGACCGGGCATTTCGACGCGATGACGCCGCCGTCCTGCGGCGTGCGAGCGCCGGCCGCGCGCACGAAGGTCCAGCGCTCGCCGTGGCGGTTGTCCTGCCCTTCGTCGGACACCACGCGATTGGCGTCATCGAGCATCTTGCTGCGATAAACCAGATCGAAATGCACGAGCAAAGTTTGCCCTTGATCGCTCGAGGTCGCATCGACGAGGTGGACCGAGCGCACGTTGAGACTTTCCATGAGGACGCGCCGATGGTGCGAGGCGCTGTCCGCGATGCTGCGCGAGACCGTACCGAACACCGCGTCATTCAAATACGGGCGCACTGCTGCGGCGTCGTTGTTTTGCATGCCGCGCTTGACGAGAAAGAACGTCATCTCGGCGCGCTGCAGAAACGTTTCGATCTCGAAGCCGGCATCCTGACCGCGTATCGTCTCGAGCGCGGCCGGCAATCCGGGACGCGCCGGCATCAGTTGCCCGGAGCCTTGGGAGTTCGTGTACCGGCCCGCCGTGGCCGCGCCGAGCATCGCGCCCAGCGCTTGGGCGTTGAGCGGGGAATTGGGCGAAGTCGGCGAGATCGGCGTGGGCCGCGAGATGCTGCTGCCGTCGGGCGTCGACTTGAAGAAGCGGCGATAGAGGTACCACGCGACAATGGCGAAAATCAGCAGCCCGATGAATTCGCCGGGGGAGCTGTTGCCGGAGCCGCCGCCGTTGATCGAGACGCCGTGGCCGCTCGATGAGCTCGAGGTCGCGGCGCCCGAATGCGCGCCGCCGCCGGCACGCCCGAGCGCGGAATCTGCCGCGCCGAGGGTGAGCGCGGCAAGCGCGCGGCCCGCATGCCGCGGCACGCTCGGCTTCAAGTCAGCGCCGTCCCGCACCCGCCGCAGAATTTCGCGTTTGGAGCGATCGCCGCACCACACTGCGTGCAATGCGCCGCAGCGGCTGCTGCCGGTGGCGGCATCGCCGTGCCGCAGCTCGAACAAAACTTGGCGCTGGGACTATTGGGCGCCTGACAGTTGGCGCAAGCGACGGTGGCACCCGCCGGCGCCGCGCCGCCCGCCGGCCTGGGCGCCGGCCCCGGTCCGGGCTGCGCGCCGAGACCGCCGCCCGGCGGCGGAGGCGCGGCACTTCCCATGCCGCCGACCATTCCTCCCAAGCCCATGCCGACGCCGAGCACCGCCGCGTTGCCGCCGCCGCCGCCGGCAGCAGCGCCTTCGCCGATGCCTTTCAAGGCGGCGCCGATCCCGTATTCGCGGAAGCCGCCCGCGAGGCGTGAATACGCGGCATCCTTGCGCAGTCCCTTCAGCGTCTGTTCGTCGTCGGGCTTCAGGCTGATCGTGAAGTTTCCGAGGCGCGTGACGAACAATCCATACGGCGTCAAAGCCGCTTGGACGTCGCCGAGCAACGTGGCCTCGATCTCGACCGAGCGGCCGGCGATTCCGAGCACCGGCCATTTCTCGGAGGTCAATTTGCGGACGACGCCGGTGCGCAAGGTCTTGAGTATTTGTTCACGGGCCCAGTCCGTGATGAGGTCGTTGGAGGCTTGGCGCGTACCGACGAGTTTCAAGATCAGCGTCGAAGGGTCTTTCACGATGACCGCATATTCGCCGAATACGCGCAGGCCCACCGCCAGACCCGTCTCCGGATCCTCGATGTCGTCGATCGGGCCGCCGAAGGGCAGGCCGACGAATTCGCGCGTGCCGATGAAATACAATTCGGCTCGATACATATTGCCGCCGCTCGCCCAGTCGACGATGTCGCCGAGGAACGGAATCAGCGCGCCGTCGAGCGTCGAGCGCCCCTGAGGAATCGTGCCGGCGATCTTGCCTTCCCGGACGAACACGGCCGTCTCGTCGGGCTGCACCGTGATCTGCGTGAGTTTGCGTATCGTCTGGTCGGGCCATTTATACAGGATGAAATCCTTGGCCTCGTCGGGTCGCGCGATGAACTGTCGATTCAGGTCGTTTCCAATACCAAATAGACTCACGATGCTTGCTCCTGTCTGTATGGAGAAGGCGACTCAATCATGTCTGGACCCGGTGCAAAAGGTTCGGATCCTTGACGACATCCTGGATACGCGAGGGCGGCGCTCCCGTCAGTGACGCAGGCGGCACATTTTGCAGCCGTTTGAGCGTCGTGTCCGAAAGGCACGAATTGGCGAACAGGATGTGCAGTTCGGGAGCATCGCCGCCAGCGAGCGTGAAACAGGTGGCCCCGAGTTTGCGATTGAGCGGACCCAAGAGTCCTTGTTCGATGAGACTCGCCCCCGTCGCACTTCCCCCCGAGATCTGCGTATCGATGACGAGGTCCGTGCCCTGCTGCGGTACCGGCGTGGCATTCAGAATCACCAAACTCGAATTGATTTCGGCCAGCACCGGAATCGCGGCCGTGGCCGGCAGCCCGGAAAACCTGAGCCGCGCTTTCTTCGGCTTGAAGTCGAAATACTGCAGGAAGAACGTCTTCGAAAATTCCGCGCCGATGAGGCGCCCGACGTCCTGCATCGCGAGCTCCTGCGATGCCCAGCTCTGCTTTTCCGGAATCGCCGTGTTGTGATAGATCTCCTCGCCGGTTTTGGTGTTGACCGCTTTGACGGTCCAGGAGGTGATCACGAACTTTTCGATCGTCAGCCCGGAAGCGGCGAGCTTGGCGGATAGCCGTTTGAAGCGCACCTCGCCGTCGACGTGAAAATCCGCCGGCGGCTTCGCGGAAGCATCGTCGACGACCGCGAACCCAAACGAGCGGATGTGATCCTTCAATAGGTTCTCGGCAACCGGCGAGGGCTGCGCCGCGGCGTTCGCATCGGCATTCGGGTCACCGGTAGGATTCGCGGCGCGTATGCTGACCGAGATGCGCGGATCGCCATTGTTGCGTATGAAGTCGACGCGCTCGTCATGCGAAATTTGATTGAGCATCTTCTGGACTTCGCGCACGTTGACGCTGGCGCGCATCGTGCCGACCATGAGACCGTATTGACTCATTTCCGGCGTCGACTGATCCAGCACGGTCTTGATGAATTCGTCGCTGTGAGCCAGCAATTTTTCGCGCACGATCGGGTAATTCGCATTGATCGAACTCGGCTCGACGTATAACGCGGCCGCCTTTGCGACCACTTCGCGACGCGCATCGTTCCACACGGTGCGCTCGAGTCCCGCCGGATCGTTCGCATAGCGCGGGTCGGATGGATCCGCAAGCCCCACGGCGCTGATGACCGCCGAATCGCCGTCCCCTTGCGCGTCCGCGGCGGATCGCACCGGGGATGCATTCGATCCTACGGTGAGCGCGTCGGACGGCGGCGGTGTCGGCAGGGACAAGGACTGGCCGCCGTTCAGCTTGGCGCTCAGCGGCAGGCCAAAGCGCGGCCCCAATACGAAATAGGCCGCCGCCGCGCCCGCCGCCAGCAGCGCGAGCAGCGTAAATAGAACCGCGGGGCTCAGCCCGCGCGAGCGCGGCGGAGTCGTCCTCGCCGCGTTCGCCGGGGGAGCGCCCGGCGCCCCGGCCGTCTGCGGCCTCATCATCGTCTGACCGCCGGGCGCGCCGGCGGCCGCCGTCTGCGCAAGCGGGGTCAGCGAATTCGCGGCCGCTATCGCCTGTTTGAATTCGGCGGCCGTCTGATAGCGCTCATCGGGCCGCTTGGCCATCGCGCGGCGCAGGATCTCGTCGAATCCCTTCGGCACCTGAAAGTTCAGCGCCGACGGCGGTGGCGGCGAATCGTTGAGCACCTTGTGCATGATCGTCGTAAAGGCGCCCGTGAACGGCACCTCGGCGGTCAGCAGCTGATACAGCACGACGCCGGCCGAGTACAAATCGGAGCGCCCGTCGACGGTTTGCGCCATGAACTGTTCGGGCGACATGTAGCTCGGCGAGCCCAAGACCGTGCCGACTTGGGTCAGCGTCGAGGACTCGATGCGCGCGACCCCGAAATCCGCGACCTTCACGCTGCCGTCCTTGAGCAAGATGATGTTGGCCGGCTTGATGTCGCGATGTACGACGCCGTGCGCATGGGAATATTCGAGCGCGTCGAGCAGCTCCGACATGATGCGTTCGACCTCGCGCATCGGGAATCGCTCATTGGCCTCGAAATAACTTTCGAGCGAGCGGCCCTCGATGAACTCCATCGCGATGAACGCGGTTTTGGTCTCGCCGCCTTCCGCATTCGGCACGACATCCTCGCCGTATTCGTAGACCGCGATGATATTCGGGTGGCTGAGCCGACCGGCGGCCTGGGCCTCGCGCCGCAGCCGCGTCAGCAGATTGTCGGACTGGGTGCCGTCGAAGAATTCGTTGATGAAAGTCTTGAGCGCGACGCGCCGATCGATCAAAGGATCGAAGCCCTCGTAGACGATGCCCATGCCGCCGCGGCCCACCTCGCGGCGCACCTCGTACTTACCGAGTTTTTGCGGCAGGATTCTCGAGGAGGCATTCATACGCTGAACCTATGCTGGCAATCGGGCATTGTTCGGGAGGGCCCGGCTATTTGTACTTGCTGTCGATATCCCAGACGCTCTTTTGCACCAGACGCTGCACCATCGTGTCCAGCGTGATGCCGCCCTCGGCCGAATTCGAAATGCCGGCGACCGACGTCGATTTGGCGCCGATCTCCATCTTCTCCTCGGTGTAATTCTGCGCCACTTGGTCCGTGGTCGTCGCATCGAGAATCTTGTAGCGCATGCCGATGACCCAGACTCCGGATGCCTGCGAGGTGTCGACCGAGCCGGTCACCGTGCCGGCCGCCGCGGTCGGCGCGTTGTTGCGGCCGAAGATGCCGATCAAACTGCTCGCAACGCCGCCGTTGAACCCGGATTTGGCCTTGGCGACCGGTTCGGCCTTGAGGATGTCGAACTTCACGATCCATTTGGTCGTCTTCAGCTTGCCCTTCTGCATGACCTTGCGTGCCTCGTCGGGATCGCCGGCGCCGTACGCGAGTTGAATTTCGTTGAGCAGCGGTCCCAGATCGGCGCGCTCGAGGACCTGAAAATTCGCCTTGGATAGCTCCAACTCGGCGAAGTCGGCGATGTTGTTGGTGCCGTATCGCGCCACGAACGAGGCGTTATTGCTCTTGATCTCGCCCGGGATCACGACGAGCCTCGGACCCTGTTTTGCGGCGTTGACGTATTGAATGTCCTGATACATCGTCGAATCGGCCGCAGCATTGGCCTTGTTCGACGTGCTGCTGCCCGCGGTCGGCGAGCCGCTCGCGCCCGATCCCCAGGTCGGCGCCGACTGCGCCCAGAGCGCCTGCGCGGCGCCAAGACCAAGAACGATGATTCCGATCGATAAGAATTGTTGACGAGACATGGTTCCCCTCCAGCCGGCTAATTCAGCGCTTGACCCGCGCCCCCACGACAAAAATCATTATAGAGCTGCGCAACCAGCGGGTCGGCCCGTTCCTGCATCATCGCCAATGCGGTGTGGAGCGTATCGCTGCCCGAGTAAGATTCGGAGTGCGCGTCGACCGTCGAGAGCATCCGTCCGTTGACGGTCGACAATGTCAAATCGATATTGACCGAGACTTCATTGACCTGGACGATTGGGTTCACGCCCGCCTGGCTCGTGATGCTGCCGCGCAGAACGTAATTGGCGCCGAGTTTTCTCGAAGCCGCGAGCGCCGCATCGGGATCGTTCTTGAAATACGCGTCGAGTTCCGCTTGCGCGATGCTCGCCTTGATCTGTTGCTGGGTGTAGGTCTTCAATCCCAAGCCGCGCAACCGCGCGTCGACGACGCGAAACAGCTGCCCATACCGGTCCTGGTTCGTCATCCACTGATCCAGATGCTGCTCGCCGATCAGCAGCACGATTTTGTGATTCTTGAGCCGCTGGCGGCACGGAACGGATACCAGGGCCTGGATCGCCTCGGTCTGCTGTGCCGCGTCTTGCTGTGCCTTGGCCTGATCCGCATCGGTGCTCGCCGAGAAGCTGAACTGATCGGCGGCGAAGGATGAGCCGGGCATGGCGATGCACAGCGTGGCGGCCAACAGCAGCCGCAAGCGAACAGGCGTCAACAAGCGAGCAGGTGTCAATAGAGTGCGATGATCCATGCGCGGTCCAGCCAGAAGTCCATATCCCTTGCCACGTGCGCCGATTCTATGTGGCTTAGCCCGGATGTGCCAGTCCCGGCGCGCTCGCGCGTGCTGCGCATCGGCGGTTATAATCCGCAGAATTCAGCCAGGAGGGCATCACATGCAGCAGTACGGCGGAATTTATCGAGCGCTGGTCGCCGGCGGCGGCCCGGGCGGCCCGGGCGGCCGGGTACAGGTCACGGTCCCATCGCTTGAACTGACGCTCTGGGCGACGACCTGCTTGCCGCCGGATTGCCGTGCGAGCTATCAGACGGGACAAGAGGTCTGGGTGATGTTCGGGCACGGCCGTCAAGATTTCCCGGTCGTCATGGGCGTCGCATCGCTCGGCTACTAGCCGCCATTCGCGGCGTCTTGGCGCGGCCGCTTTAGACCACGCCGAGCATTCGCCAAACGGGCACGACCTTTTCAATCTTGAACTCATAGTCGCGGGTCATGGCGGTCTGCGCTTCGGCGGGATCCTCGATGACTTTCTCGTCGATGACCGGGTGTGCGCCGCGATCGCGGCATCGCCGGATGAACTGGGCCGCCAATACGTCGGCAGCGAGCGACTCGCCGCGCTTCAAACTGCGGTACAGCGCGTAACTTGCCGATGTCAGCGAAATGCCCGAACGCGCGGCGGCTACGGCGATCGCCGCTCCATGCGCGAGCGCAACATCGGCCTCGGATTCATACAAGGCATTGAGTCTATCGGCGCGTGCGAGCTCGGCCGGGGATGCTGTGTGAGCAAGTCCGGCGAGGCCGGTACCAATCAGCGTGCCGACCAATTCGACCGGCGCGACGAGGTGAGCGCTCGGCAAGCCCTCCAAGCGCAACAGCTCGCCGACCGTGCGTGGACCTTGCTTGAGCGCATCGAGGATCATGCCGTAGACGACGGGATCCGGCCGCCATCGCGATCCGTCGGGCTTGGCGACCTCGAACACATCGGGCGCCTGCCGCAGCAGCGTCAGCGTTTTCGACGACAGCAGCTGATCCCGATGCTGCACGGAGATGCGCCGCAGGCCGCGCACGAACACGTCCTGGCGAAACCAGTTGTCGGTGCAAAAGTCCTTCAATGTTTCGCGCAGCTCGGGCGAGGAGATCTCCGCGATCGCCGCTCGCTGCTCCTCGGTCAGTGCGAGATTGTAAAAATTCTTGAGCAGCTCCGCGCAGGCCGCGTAGTTCAATTTCGCCTCCGCGAGACTGCGCGCGACGTCGGCGAAATAGGCCGGCTGCCAATGCTCATTGAGATACTCGTGGACAAGGTAGGGCAGCATGTTGCCGACATCCTTGAAGCGCTTCGCGGCATACATGAAGCGCTCCGGGATGATCTTCGCCGCGACGAAGCGGTCGAGTTGTTCGATAGCGCGCGACACCGCGAGATCGCTACGCTGCGGAACGGCGGCCGAGAGCTCCTTGACGAGGCGTTGCAGCGGAGATGCCTGGTACCACGTGGGCAGCACGTTGTAGCTGACATAGAGCAAGCCGCCCGCCTGCAAGCGCGCGTTCAAAAAGGCCACGATCGCGGTCTGCAAGGCCGGCGCGACCCAAGTCCAAACGCCGTGCATCGTGACCACGTCGAACATCGGCAGCGCCTCGCCGCGCCGACCCGTCAGTTCATCGAAGCTGCATTCGTGAAATTGAATGTTGTCGAGACCGGCGAGCCGCGCTTGCTCGCGTGCGTGCGCGACATGCGCGGGATTGAAATCGATCGCGTGAAACTCCGCTTCCGGGTGGGTCGCCGCGAGCACGAGACTGGTCTTGCCGCGGCCGCAGCCGAGCTCGCAGTAGGTGAACCGATCCTCGAGTACCGGGGCCGCCACACCGTCGATCGTGGCGGCGATGCTCAAATGCGCCGCGGCTTGATTCGGGTAGAAGCCGTCGGAATACTCGACGTCGGTCACATAGCCCTTGCCCCAGGTCGACATGATGGGGATCAGGCTCCGGCCGCGCTGATACGGCCGTTGCCGCCGTTGGCGATATCGACCGCCGCCTGCACATAGCGCGCGCGCTTTTGACCCGCGAATTTCGGTTCAGGTTTCACCGCCGCGAGCATGACCGCGCTGGCGACGGCGCTGCCCAGCAACTGCGGCGGCGCCGCAACCTCGGGCAGATTCTCGGGCGCGAGGCTGCCGCCGCTCCAAAACGCGGCCATGGCCGCCCACGCGGCCGGCGACTTCAGATCGGTCGCTTGCGCGCTCGAGCCCGCGGCTCGCCGGTTCTCTTCGGTCGGCTTGCGCACCCAGGCCTCGGCCGCCGCGATCGCGGCCTGTAGAGGCGGCGGAACGGGCTCGCGCAAACCCTCGCGGGCGCATAGACAGGCCCACCAAACCGCTTCGCGCGGCGGCAGCGCAAAGCTCAAGAATTGCACGGCTTGATTCAAGTCCTCGGCGGCGAGCAGCCCGTTCAAAAATTTGGCCGGGGAGGTGCCTTCAGGGGAGTTGAGCGCGAATCCGCCCGCTGTCGCGAGCGCGCAGATCTCTTGGGCGTTCGTGACCGTGATTTTTTTTAAGTTGTCGATCTGCATGCGCCATTTCCATGCCGACTGGTTCAGTTGATCATCGTGATGCCGCCCTTGAGCGTCAGCATCCCATCTCCATTGACCGTCGTCATCGCACTCTTGAGCTCCGCGGTCGCCTGGCCCTGAACGCTGACCATGATGCCTTTGATCGTGACGCCCGTCTGGTCGATCGTGATGCTGTTGCTGCCGACGGTCAGCGTGATCGACTGCATCGCGTCGATGGCGCTCGTTCCCGCGTCGCACTTCAAGGAGTGGTTTCCCATCGACAGCTCGGTCGATTGGTTGCCCTGGCTGATCGTCGTCGAGTCGTTGCCCTGGCTGATCGTCGTCGAGTGATTGCCTTGGCTGATCGTCGTCGAGTGGTTGCCCTGGCTGATCGTCTGCGAGTAGTTGCCGGTATCGACCGTTTCCTTCAGATCGCCCTGCTTGACATCGATCGTGCGGTTGCCCTGCGTGACCGTCAAATTATCGTCGTTCTGTACGACGCGACGATAATCCTTTTGTGCATTGACGTAGATTTCCTCGGACCCGGCCTTGTCCTCGAAGCGCATTTCGTTGCTCGTATCGGGGGTTCCCGGATCGCCCCAATTGGCGCCGCGTATGCCGCTCTGGGTCTTGTTGTCCGGCAAGGTATAGAGCAGCGCATTCTTGCCGTTGTAGACCATGCCGACGATGATGGGCCGGTCGGGGTCGGCATCTTCGTATTCGACGACGACCTCGCTGTTGATGCGCGGCAGATACTGGGTTCCCATTTTGTTGAAAGCCCAACTTTGCGCGACGCGCATCCAGCACGATTGATCGTCGGCGAACCATGGAAATTGGACTCGCGCGCGTCCTTGCTCGTCCGGGCCGTCCGTGACCATCGCGGTTTGCGGACCGCGAATCTGCGGCTTCGGCGTCACGCGCGGCGGGCGGAATACGAAATCGGCAGGCATGCAGACGAAATCGTTCGAATATTCGGTCGTGCCGTCAAACGGAATGCCGTTGAAATCCCGCAACCGGTGCTCTACCCGAATCATCACGAAGGTATCCGACGTCTGATTCGCGGCCGGCAAGTCGACCGTGTGATTCTTGATCTTGAACTTGGCGCCGGCGCGCGCGGACGCGTCGTTGCAGGTGCCGGAGATCGAGACGACCTTGGATTCCTGTTCTTCCATGCGCGCTACGGCGAGCTGTTTGCCCACATCTGCGGTCGCGAAACGTCCCGAGTAATCGTAGAACGCGCGCGCGGCAAAGGCGGGCGCGGAAGCCTTGGGCAGGCTGTTGGCGCTGCCTTCGATGACGTCAACCGCGGTGTAGTCCCATGCGCCATGCTTGTAGGTCGAGGCAACGACTTGATACTGCGGCTGCCATCGATTGATGTCCGCCGAGAAATCCAGCGTATAGGGATCCATTTTGATGAAATCCGTCGCCGCATCGCCGGTCACGATCGGGCAATCGGGGTCCTCGTAGGCGAATCGAAAGAACAGTCCTTCTTCCTCGAGCAAGCGGCTGATGAAATTGAAATCGCTTTCGCAGTATTGGACCGTGTATATGCGCTCCGCTCCTGAGGATTTCAATTGCCCGGTAAACCCGCCGTCCTGCAGGACCTTGGCGACGATGTCGGTCGCTTTCATGTTGTGGAACAGCTGACAGCGTTGGTTGAGTGTGAGCTTCCAAATTGGCGGGACCAGTTCGACCAGATGCAAAAAATGATCGCGCACCGTGCTGCGCGCGACCTGCATGCTGCTGACGATCCCGCTGAATTGGCGCGAGTCGTTGTCGGTCGCGATCGCGACGGCGAGTTTTTGGCCGAGCATCTCACTCGGCTTCAGCGCGCGCCCCAGCGTCATTATTTCCAGTGAGAAGCGCGTCAGGACCGATAATTCTTCGACGCCGTCGAAAGCCGCGACGAGGATTTTGGTCTCGCCGACGGGGCTCTGTACGACTTTGATGAGCCGCTCGTTCTGGTCCAGCTCGATTTCTTCGAGGTCAGCCAAGAGAATACCCACACCTTGGTGCGGGCGGAGCACCGTGCAACCGATTGGCCATAGGATCGCGTGATCGCGCGGCGACCGGTACGCGCGAGGTGCTCAACGGCGCCCGGACGCGATCCCGTCCCGGCGCCGTTGAGCGAAGTGTCATATCTCCTTGCCCAACGCCAGATCGTAGCCTTTCACGACTGTGGCGAGGACGGTCTTATTGTCCGCGCCATAGCTCACGAACTTTTCCGTGATTTTCGTGAAATTGAACGAGATCGATTCCGTCGGCTGCCCGTCGCGGGGCGCGGATACCGAATATCCCGAGATCACCGAGTTCTCGAGCGTGTAGCTCGCGAAGGGTTTGTCGGTCTTTCCGGTGGACGTCACGTCGATCTGAACTTTCTTGGCGTCGAACTTCGACACCGACCAGCCGAACAATTCGATCGATGCGCTGTCCATCGACTTCGTGACGTGAATTTCACTGACGTTCGGTTGCCCGGCTTCGCGCGACGTCGCGTGACCGAGCGGATTGTTCAGAGCGCGACCGATTCCGAACTGCAGCGAGTCGACCTGGATCCACCCGACGTGGTTGGTCTCGGTCGCGCCGCCGGTAACAGCTGGTATTTGCACGTATACTGACATTGTCCATTCTCCTTAATTAACAGATGCCATAAAGATTTAACTTTGATCGCCACCATGCGCGCTCGCCCGCCGCCGATCCAATCGAATGATCGTTCCCTTGCCACTGGATTAGCTCGAATGCGGGCTCCCTACAATTCTTCGCAGAACGAATTCCCTTCGACTCTTTAACCCAAACTATATGAAAACGCGCCATTATTGTCCAGCGAAACGCGGACGTCGCCAATCGGTTGACCGTTCGCGAGGCGCTCGAGAAATCGCGTTGAAACCTCGGGCAGAATTCCGTGCGTGAGCACATTCTCGATATTGCGCGCGCCGCTCTCGGACTCGGTGCAGCGTGCCGCGATCGCGTCGATGACGTCCGGCGAATAATCGAACCCGGTCCGGTAGGTATCCAAGATGCGGCGTTGGATACGTCCGAGCTGCAGTTTAATGATCGTGCGCAAGGTGGCGTCGGATAACGGAAAATACGGCACGACCGTGACGCGCCCCAAGAACGCCGGCTTGAAATACTTGAGCAGTTCCGGACGCAGCGCGGCGGCCAGCCCCTTCGAGTCGGGCATCGTGTCCGGATCGGCCGCAAGCTTCGCGATGGTTTCCGTACCGGCGTTCGAGGTCATGATGATCGTCGTGTTCTTGAAATCGATGTCCCTGCCTTCGCCGTCGCGCAACTGCCCCTTGTCGAACACCTGGTAGAAAACGTCCTGCACGCCGGGGTGCGCCTTCTCCATTTCATCGAGCAGCACGACGCTGTAGGGGCGCCGCCGCACCGCCTCGGTCAGCACGCCGCCCTCGCCATAGCCGACATAACCCGGGGGCGAGCCGACCAGGGTCGAGACCTTATGCTCCTCCTTGAACTCCGACATATTGATTACGCTCAGGTTTTGGCCGCCGCCATAGAGCAGCTCGGCGAGGGTCAGCGCCGTTTCGGTCTTCCCAACGCCGCTCGTTCCGACCATCAAAAAGACGCCGGTCGGTTTGCGCGGATCGGTCAATTTGGCGCGCGACGTGCGCATTGCCTCGGCGATGGCTTCGAGCGCATCGGGTTGACCGATGATGCGCTCCTCCATGAGATTCTTGAGATTGAGCACCGTTTGGATCTCGTTGGAGACCATGCGGCCCAAGGGAATGCCGGTCCAATTCGCGATGACCTGGGCAACCGCTTGTCCGTCGACGCTGACCTGCAGCAGCGGCCGCTCGCCCTGCAGCGCCGTCAGCCGGTTGCGGTCCCCGAGCAGGTCGCTCTTCAGGGTTTCGCGTTCGGCGGCTTCCAGCGGCGGCTTCACGCCGGCATGATCGGCCTCGAGCCGGTCGCGCAGTTCGCGCATGCGGCCGACGATTTCCTTCTCGCTCTCCCAGCGCTCCTCGAGCTCCTTGAGCTGCAGCTCCGCAGCGGCTCTATCGGCGCATAGACGCGCGAGATCTGCCGCGTGATCCGAGCCCGAAGCGCTTTCGCGCTCGAGGATCTGGATTTCGGTGGTCCCCAGTTCGATGCGGCGGCGGCAGTCCTCGATTTCCGGGGGCACCGCGTTTTGGCTCATTGCGACGCGCGCGCAGGCCGTATCGAGCACGCTGACGCCCTTGTCGGGCAATTGCCGGCCCGGAATATAGCGCTTGGAGAGGCGCACCGCTTCGATGACGGCTTGATCGAGAATCCGCACGTGATGGTGCTTCTCGAGCGTTTCGACGATGCCGCGCAGCATCGCGAACGCGCCCGCCTCGTCGGGCTCCTCGACCTTGACGACCTGAAAGCGGCGCGCGAGCGCCGCATCGCGCTCGAAGTATTTCTTGTATTCCGCCCACGTGGTGGCCGCGATCGTGCGCAGATCGCCGCGTGCGAGGGCGGGCTTCAACAAATTGGCCGCATCGCCTTGGCCGGCGGCGCCGCCGGCACCGATCATCGTGTGGGCTTCATCGATGAACAGAATGATCGGCGTCGCCGACGACTTGACTTCCTCGATGACCGACTTCAAGCGATTTTCGAATTCACCTTTGACGCCGGCACCGGCTTGCAATAGGCCGAGATCGAGCGTGCGCACCGCGATGTTTTTCATCGCCGGCGGCACGTCGCCTTGTGCAATGCGCAAGGCGAAGCCCTCGACGACGGCCGTCTTGCCGACGCCGGCCTCGCCGGTCATGATCGGATTGTTCTGGCGGCGGCGCGTCAAAATGTCGATGACTTGGCGAATTTCGCTGTCGCGACCCAGCACCGGATCGATTTTTCCCGCCTTCGCGCGCGCCGTCAGATCGATCGTGTATTGATCGAGCGCGCCGCCGGCGACCGGCCCGGCGGCACCACCCGCGGGCTGCCCACTGCCGGCGGCCGCTTGCGGCGCGCCTGCGGAGGCGGCGAGCCCCGCTTCGGCGCTATTGGCCGTGATCTTCGCGAGTTCATGGCGCAGCGCTTCGGCGGGGATCGCGGCGAGCTGCCGGCTCGCGTCGCGCGCCACCAGTGCGAGCGAGTCGTCGCCGACCAGGGCCGCCAGCAGGTGACCCGAGCGGATGACCTGCGCGCTGCCGGTCAAGGAGCAGAGCAACCAGGCCTCTCGCGCCAACTGCACGACTTGGGGGCTCAAGGTGGGCGCGCGGTTGTTGCCGGTCTTGAGCCGGTCGAGCACCTTATTGAGGTCCGCCGCCAGCGCGCCCGGGTCGATGCCGTAAGTCTTCAGGCAGGCGGCAATGTCGCTGTCCCGGATGTCGAGCAGCTTGAGCAGCCAATGCTCGATCTCGATATTGTAATGGCTGCGGGACAGCGTTAGCCCGGCTGCGGCCTCGAGCGCCTGCCGGCAGGGGTTATTGAGCTTGGCAATCAGCGATTTGAGATCGACTGCAACCATTTTTCATCCCTCCATAGACGCCTGGGTGCGCCGCATCCAGCATTACGTTATAAAGCCCGCGCTTCGCTGTCATTGGGCGCCCGCCGGCCAATTATCGTGAGGCTCGTTATCCGGGCAGCGGCTATGCTATCGTAGTCCTAAGCCGCGTTACAGCGGTGTGGAAGTCTGAAGGGATTTAGGCGGTCCGATGGCTACAGCTCCAACAATCGATATCGACTCACTGCTTGCGCCGATTTCGGAAGCTGCGCCGACCGGCATTAATTTGCGCGCCGACGCTTCGCCCACCTCGATTTATTACAAGTTGAAGGACGCACGCAGCGGCGCGCGCGCCGCCGAGCGGCGCGCCGATTCCGAAGGCGCGGCCGCGGGCCTGCTGCCCGAATGGCAAACCATCCTGAATCTCGCGCCGAAGGCGCTCGCCGAGACCTCGAAGGACCTCGAGGTCATCGTCTGGTTCATCGAGGGCTTGGTGCGCGCGGAAGGCTACGCGGGGCTGCGTGATGGGCTGAAATTGGCGCGCGGCCTCATCGACCAGTACTGGGAAAACTTCTTCTCGCTCGAGGACGAGGACGGTTTGGCGACGCGGCTCGCGCCGCTCGCGGGCCTCAACGGCCAAGGCAACGAAGGTACGCTGATTCAACCGCTGCGCAAAGTGCCGGTGACCGCGACGCTCGGCGACGGCGCATTCGCGATTTATCACTATGACCAGGCGCGCGCGCTCGCGAACGTCGCGGATCCGGAAATAAAGGCACGGCGCGAAGCGGCCGGCGAAATCAGCATGGATACCTTTAACGCCGCGGTGAACCAGAGCGGCGGGGTATTTTATATCGGGCTGCTCGAGGACATCGACGGCGCCATCGAGGTGCTGGGCCAATTGGGTCAATCGCTCAACGAGCGCGCCGGGCGCGACGCGCCGTCCACCTCCGACATCGCGAGGGTGCTGACGGCGGTCCGCGATACGGTCGCGGCGTTCAGCTTGGAATTGGTCGAGCGTGCGCGAGCCGCCGCGGCGCAAGGTTCGGCCGGCGCCGAGGGCGCCGCAGGCGCCACCGCTGCGGGAGCCTCGGGTGGATCGGTGCGCGGCCGGGAGGAGGCGTTGCGGACCCTGCAGCAAGTTGCCGAATATTTTCGCAAGAACGAGCCGCACTCGCCGATTTCGACGAGTCTCGACGAAATCGTGCGGCGCGCGAAAATGCCGTTCGCGGAATTGCTCGCCGAGTTGCTGCCGGACGATACGGCGTGGCGCAGCGCGCTGACGAGCGCGGGCATCAAGCCGCCGCCGGTGCAGTAGAGTCTGGAAAATCGGACCTTAGTGGATTAGGTAGTTTTTAGTTCCAGGGAAAAACAATCGAGAGGGCACACCATGGCTAATATTTACGACAAGCTCCAGGGGCAACGACGGCCTCGAGTGCATATCAAATACGAGATAGAGACCGGTGGAGCGACGGTCGAGAGAGAGCTGCCGTTCGTGGTCGGCGTGATGGGCGATTTTTCGGGCAACCCGACGCAGGCGCTGCGGCCTCTGAAGGAGCGAAAATTCATCCAGATCGACAAGGAGAATTTCAACGACGTCATGGAACGGATCTCCCCAGAGCTCAACATCAAAGTCAACAATACGCTCGCGGGCGACGATTCGATGATTCCCGTTCAGTTGAAATTCAAGACGATGAATGATTTCGAGCCGGCTCAGATCGTCGAGCAGGTACCGGCCCTGAAGAAGCTCATGGATACGCGCAATCATTTGCGCGACCTGATGACCAAGGTCGATCGCTCGGCCGACCTCGAGAATCTGTTGGAGCGCGTACTGCAAAATGAGAATGAGCTGAAGGCGCTCTCCAGCCAGCTCGGCACCGACAAACCTAAGGAGTAAGCGAGATGGCTACGAAGACCGAAACAGCAGCCGCGCAAGCGACGACTACCGAGACCAGCCTGCTGGATCAGGCGATCAGCGCCACCAAGCAGACCGAACCGGAACAGGCGCAGCTCCTGCTGAAGACGCTGACCGAAGAAGCCCTGGCGGGCACGTTGACATTCTCGAAGAATCTCACCGTGACGTTCAACAAGGCGATCGCGCTGCTCGACAAGAAATTGTCCGAGCAAACGAGCGCGATCATGCATCACCCGGACTTCCTCAAGCTCGAGGGCTCCTGGCGCGGGCTGCAATATTTCGTCAAGAACACGCTCACCGACTCGATGCTGAAGATCAAGCTGCTCAATGCCTCGAAGACCGAAATCGGCAAGGATTTGGCCAAGGCCACCGACTTCGATCAGAGCGACACCTTCAAGCGCATCTACACGAGCGAATTCGGGACCTTGGGCGGCGAACCGTTCGGCGCGCTGATCGGGGACTATGAATTCACCAACCAGTCGTCCGATGTGGAGTTCCTGACGAGCATGTCGAGCATTGCGGCGGGGGCCTTCACGCCGTTCATCTCCTCGACGAACTCGAAGATGTTCGGACTCTCGGACTTCCGCGACCTCGCGAAGCCGCAGGATTTGAAGCGCAACTTCGAATCCCAGGAATACGCGCGCTGGCGCAGTTTCCGCGACCGCGACGAGGCGGCATTCGTGACGCTGACGATGCCGCGGGTACTCGCGCGCGTGCCGTATGGCAAGGCGACGAACGCCATCGAGGAATTCGCGTTCGAGGAGGCGCCCAAGGATGCCAAGGGCAACGAGAAGCCGCTCGAGCACGAGGAATACTGCTGGATGAACGCCGCCTACGTGCTCGGCGCGCGACTGACCGATGCGTTCGCGAAGAACGGCTGGTGCACGGCGATCCGCGGCGCCGAGAACGGCGGCAAGGTCGAAGGCCTGCCCTCGCACGTCTTCAAGAGCGACGACGGCGACACGGATCAGAAGTGCCCGACCGAAATCGGCATCGACGAGCGGCGCGAGTATGAGCTGTCCGAGTGCGGATTTCTCTCGCTCGTGCATTCGAAGAATTCCGATTTCGCGGTGTTCATCGGCAGCCAGACGACCAAGAAGCCGGCGAAATACAGCACGCCCGACGCGACCGAAAATGCGCAGATCGCATCGAGGCTGCCGTATGTCATGGCGACCGCGCGCTTCGCGCATTTTCTGAAGGTCATGGGCCGCGACAAGATCGGTTCCTTCATGGAAGTGGATGACTGTGGGCAATGGCTCAATAACTGGATCCAGAACTACGTCAATTCCAGCCCAACTGCGTCGGCCGAATCGAAGGCGCGATACCCGCTGCGTGAGGCGCGCGTCGAAGTCAAGGCGATCCCGGGCAAGGCCGGCTGCTATAACGCGGTCGCGTACTTGCGCCCGTGGCTGCAGATGGAGGAACTCACCGCGTCACTGCGTTTGGTAGCGAATATTCCGCCCAAACAATCGTGATTGCAGCGGAAAAGTCCTGGGGCGGGGGCGGGGCTGCGGCGCCGCTCCCGCGCAGGATCGCCGATCGAGGTCCGATACCCGGGAGCGGTGCCGACGCCGGCGTCAGAGCATCCGCACTCGGCGAGGCGGGCGGCATCATGCGTGCCAAAGAGCCGCGCGAGCTGGACGCGTGGCTCGCCGTGCAGGACCCGGGGGAGTCCTTGAGCCGCTGGTTCGGCGCCGGTCTGGTGGCCGAGAAGCGCTGGCTGCTGCTCGCGCTCGATCGCGACATCGCGGACATCGATGCAGCGCTCTCGATGCAGGTCAACGCGATCCTGCATACGCCGCTGTTCCAGCGCCTCGAGGCGCGATGGCGCGGCCTCGATTTTCTGGCCGACGGCGCCGAGCTATCGCCGCTGTCGAGGTTGCGCGTTCTGTCGGTATCCTGGGGCGAAGTGGTCAGGGACCTCGATCGCGCCGCCGATTTCGACCGCAGCCAACTATTCCAAAAGATTTACACCGAAGAGATCGGCATGCTGGGAGGCGAGCCTTTCGGACTCCTGGTCGGCGATTACGAGGTTCAGCATCGGCCGAGCGCCGATCATCCGACCGATGACATTGCGGCCTTGAAGGGGCTCGCGATGATCGCCGCCGCTTCCTTTGCGCCGCTCGTCATGGGCGTCTCCCCGCAGATGTTCCAGCTCGACAGCTTCAGCGCGCTGGGCCGGCCGCTCGACTTGCGCAGCGTGTTTCGCCAGGTCGAATACCAGCGATGGCAGACGATGCGCGAGGCCGAGGAGACGCGCTTCGTCGGCCTGGTTCTGCCGCGTGTGCTGATGCGCGCGCCGTATTCGATCGACGGCGCGCGCCGCGACGGCTTTCGCTTCATGGAGACCGTCGACGGCGCGAACGCCGGGGATTACCTCTGGGGAAATGGGGCGCTCGCCTTTGCGTCCGTGGTGCTGCGCGCCTTTGCGAGCTACGGGTGGTTTGCGGATATTCGTGGGGTCGCGCGCAACGACATGCGCGGCGGAATGGTCGCGAATTTGCCGCTGGTTTCATTTGCGACCGACCGGCCCGGCATCGCCGTCAAGCCCTCGATCGAGGCTCTGGTGTCCGATACGCAGGAGAAGGATCTCGCGGACATGGGTTTCATCGCGATCCGCAAGGTTCCCTTCGCGGATTATTCGGTGTTCTATTCCAATCAGTCGATCCACTCGCCGCCGCGCTATGACCGGCCTGCCGCGAACATCAATGCGCATCTGTCGGCGATGCTGCAATACATGCTGTGCGTCTCGCGTTTCGCGCACTACGTCAAGCTGCAGGGCAGGCGCTTCATCGGCACGATGAAGACCAGCGACGAGGTTCAGGCGGCACTCAGTGGTTGGCTGCTGAATTACGTCACGAGCAGCGACGACGCGAGCATGGAGTCGAAATCCCAATACCCGCTGCGAGACGCGAGCGTGGAGATCAAAGAAGTGCCCGGCAAAGCGGGATCCTATTCGTGCGTGCTGTATTTACGGCCGCATTTCCAGCTTGACGACATCGCCACCGGATTTCGCCTGCTGACGCAGTTGGCGCCGGTGGAACACGCGGCTTAAAACTCTACGGGAGCCCATAACATCATGACTACCCTCGCCGATCTACCCGCGCTGCTGCGTGCCGACAAGCTCGATGAGGCCATCGAGCAAATGAACGCCGCGGTCAGGAGCAATCCGACGTTGATCGACCTGCGCGCCCGCCTCGCCGAACTGCTGTGCATTGCGGGCAATTTGGAGCGCGCGGACACGGTTCTCAACGCCATCACCGACATTGATTCGGGTGCGATGGTCGGCGTCGCGCTGTTCCGGCAGCTGGTGCGCGCCGAGCAGGCGCGCCAGCAATTCTACCGGGAAGGCCGCTTGCCGGAGTTCGTCGCCAAACCCGACGCGCTGATCGAGCTCGAATTGCGCGCGGCGATTGCGCTGCGCGAGCGCTCTTTCGGCGACTTAGCCAAGCTCATCGCCGAGCGCGACGGTGCGCGGGCGCCGATCGCGGGCACCGCCGACGGCGAGGCATTCGACGATTTCCGCGACCTCGACGATTTGGCTGCGGCGCATTTGGAGGTGTTCACCTCGACCGGCAAGTATTTCTGGATCCCGGTCGCGGGCATCGAATCGCTCGAACTGCGCAAGATGGAATCGCTGCGCGACCGGCTCTGGCGGCGCGCGCAATTGTCCGTCGCGGACGGTCCGGACGGCGAAGTGTTTCTGCCGACGACATATGCAGCAAATGAAATGAGCGCCGCGCACCGGCTCGGACACGTCACGGAATTCGACGACGTGGCGGAGCGCGTCTCGGTCGGCAAAGGGCTGCGTTCATTCTTGATCGGCGAATCGAGCAAAACGATCCTCGAGATCGGCAAGATCATCTTCGCGGGGTCGGCGGCTCGCGGCTGAGCCGCGGTTACGCATCATGGCGAATCCGGACGTCGTGTTCCTTCCGTCGGTGCTCGACCGCCTGCTCGACGACACGCCGAACACGGTGCAGACGCGCCCGCGCAGCCGCATGCAGCAGCTCACGGAACTGCGCGGCGCCGTGCGGCGCGATCTCGAGGCGCTGTTGAACGCGCACAATTTCTGCCGTACTCCGCCCGTCGAGTTGGCGGAATTGCCGCGATCGCTGCTCGAATACGGCGTGCCGGATTACCTGACCTTGAACTCCGGCGCGAGCGGCGCCCGCGAGCAATTCCGGCGTGACGTCGAGGATGCGATCCGGCGCTTCGAGCCGCGGTTCAAAACGGTCAAGGTGACGCTGCTGGACGAGGGCTCCGCGGACCGGACTCTGCGCTTTCGCATCGAGGCACTCATGTATGCCGAGCCCGCGCCCGAGCGCGTGAGTTACGATTCCACCCTGGATCCCTCCAGTCAGGTCTTTTCCGTGACAGCGGGCGTGTAATGGCCGACGAACTGCTGCCCTATTACAACCAAGAACTCGTGTATCTGACGCGTCTCGGCGCCGAGTTTGCCGAGCAGCATCCGGCCTCTGCCGGGCGCTTGCGCATGAGCGCCGACACGGTCGAGGACCCGCACGTATCGCGGCTGCTGCAGGGCGTAGCGTTTCTCAATGCCCGCATTCGCAACAAGCTCGACGACGAATTCCCCGAATTGACCAATGGGCTGCTCGGGCAACTCTATCCGCATTATCTGGCGCCGATACCGCCGATGGCCATCGTTTCCTTTGCCGCCGAGCGCGACTTGTCGGAGAAGCGGGTGTTGCCGGCCGGTTCCGAAATCGAGACCGAGGCGGTCGGCGGCGAGACCTGCAATTTCCGCACGACGCAGGATTTGGATATCTGGCCGATCGAAATCGAGAGCGCCGCGCTCACCGGTCGGCCGCTGCGCGGGCCGGTCAGTCCGCGCGGTTGCGTCAGCGTCTTGCGCCTGTCGCTGCGCTGTATGGCGCCCGACGCCACGTTCGCGCGCTTGGCGCCGGACTCGATGCGCTTTTTTCTGCGTGGCGGACTGAGCGACGCGCTGCGCCTCTACGAACTCATTTACAACAATACCGCGGTCGTCGCGATCGCCGAAAGCGGCGGGGATGCGAAGCCCTTGCTCTATGGGCAGGAATCGATTCGCCCCGTGGGCTTCAGCGCCGCCGAGGGCGTGCTGCCGTATCGCGCGAATTCCCCGCTCGGCTACCGCCTGCTGACCGAATATTTCACATTCCCGCAAAAGTTCCTGTTCTTCGAGCTGACGGGCCTCGCCGCCAAGTTGCGCACATGCGCCTCGCGCAAGTGCGATGTGTTTCTGTACTTCAATCGCGCGGCGGACGATCTGGAGAGCAGCATTTCGCTCGAATCCTTTGCGCTGGGCTGCACGCCGGTCGTGAACCTGTTCCGCCAGCGCGCCGAGCCGGTTCAACTCAGCCAGACATCGGTCGAGTATCAAGTCGTTCCCGACAGCCGCAGGCAGGGCGCGCTCGAGATCTACTCGGTCGACGGCGTAACGGTCACGACCCAGGCGGGCGAGGCCAAATCCTATGTTCCTTTTTTCGGACTGACGCACGGCGGTGCCGGCGCATCGAGCGCGGGCTATTACCACATGGCCCGCCGCCCCACCGGCGGCCGCGATCCGGGCAGCGAGATCTTTCTCTCGTTCGTCGATTTGGACGACGAGCCGTCGCAGCCGGCCGAGGCGCTCGCGTCGATCGAAACGACCTGCCTCAATCGCGATTTGGCGGCCAAATTGCCGTTCGGCGGCGGGCGGCCGCAATTGCGGATGGTCAAAGCGGTGCCGGGAATCGCCAGCGTGACCGCAATGACGGCGCCCACGCCGACGCTGCGTCTATCGACGCGCAAGGACAACGCCTGGCGCCTGGTTTCGCATTTGACACTCAATCATCTCTCGCTCATCGACGACGAAGGCGGCGCCGAAGCATTGCGCGAGATCCTCAGGCTCTACGATTTTCGCGACGCGGCCGAGACCCAGGTGATGATCGACAGCGTGCTCAGCATCAAGGCGCGGCGCAGCACCGCAAGGGCGCCGGATTCGGCGATGGGCGCATTGTGCCGCGGTTTGGACATCACGATCGAATTCGAGCAGCGCGGCTCGAGCGCAAGCATATTTCTGTTGGCTGCGGTCTTGGAGCGCTTCCTTGCGCATTATGCCTCGATCAACGCCTTTACCCGATTGACTGCGACCGTCAAGGGTCGCGCTGGGGTTTTGCGAACATGGCTGCCTCGAGCGGGCGATCTGACACTTCTTTGATCGACGCGCTGCGCGCATCTCCGCAACGCTTCGATTTCATTCAGGCCGTGCGCTTGCTCGAGCGCGCGGCCGCCGCCGCGGCACGCGATCCACGCTTTGCGACGCCGGGACGCATCGGATCGGACAATGATCCGCGCGCCGAAACCCTGCGCTTGCGTGCCGTCATGGAGCTGGCGTTTCCCGCGACCGAGGTCGTCGGATTCGATGACAGCGGCAACAAGCCGGCTTTGACCGTGTCGATGCTGGGCTTGAGCGGCGTCAGCGGTGTGCTGCCCGGCCATTATTCGCGGCTGCTGCTCGAGTCCTTGCGCGACAAAAACACCGCGCCACGCGACTTCCTCGACATGTTCAATCATCGTGCGCTGTCCTTGTTCGTACGCGCGGCTGAAAAATATCGGCTGCCGCTGATCTACGAGCGCGCGCGCGCGCGCGGCGGCGACGCGATCAGCGGGTTGCTGCTCGCGCTGATCGGCCTGCGCGGCCCGGCATTGGAACATCGCCAGGCGCTCCCCGACGGCGCGCTCGTATTCTATGCCGGCCACTTTTCGCATCGCTTGCGCACCGCCGGCGCGCTGCGCCAAATGCTATCGGAATATTTCGATCAGCCGGTGGGCATCAAGCAATTCCAAGGCCATTGGGCGGATCTGACGCGGGCCGAACAGACGCGCCTCGGCGGCCGCGGCGCCGATACCGGCGGCTACGCGACCTTGGGATCGAGCGCCGTGCTCGGCGCGCGGGTTTGGGACGTGCAGGGTTCGTTTCGCATCCAATTGGGGCCGCTCGACTACGCGCAGTTTCAGACATTCATGCCGGAAGCCGCGCAGATGGCACAGCTCGCGGCATTGACGCGCAGCTATGTGGGACCCGTGTTGGATTTTGACGTGCAATTGACGTTGAAGGCCGGCGAAATCCCCGCGCTCGCGCTGTCTTCCAATAAAGAGAGCGGCGCGCGGCTCGGCTGGAATACTTGGCTGCCGTCGTCGCAGCCGCGCGGCGATGCGAACGATGCGATTCTTCGGGCCGAGGCCGGCTAGCCGCTGCATAGCGGTTTTACCGCGTCCAGAATGTCGAGAACGCGCTCGTTTACAGGCATAATTGGCGACGCGGTCGGCGCTTGGCTACGGAAGTCCGCTCAATGCCTCTAACACTTGAAGTGGTCGGTCAGAAAGCCTCCCAAATGGGCGGTACGACGCGCAAGGTATTTCAGTCCGGCGGGACCATCGGCCGGCTGCGCGACAACGACTGGGTGCTGCCCGACGACTACATCTCCGGCCACCACGCCAAGATCAGCTTTGCGAACGGCAACTACCTGATCGAAGATACCAGCACCAACGGCGTGTTCATCAATTCGCCTCAAAACCGGCTGACCAAAGGTCAGCCTTACACGCTACGCCATGGCGATACGGTCTACATCGACGATTACGAGGTGCGCGTCAGCATCAGCGCGGATGCCGCCGCCGCGCCGCCCGGTGCGCGCCGGCCTGCTTATATTCCGGAGGATCCGTTTTCCCAGGGTGCTTCCGGGTCGATCGGGGCGCCTGATGACACCGATCCCTTGAAACTGCTCGGGATACAGGATGCGCGGGCCGTGCCGGCGGGTCCGAGCGCGGCGAGCCTCGCGAACGCCTCGCCGCTGGCCCAGCACTATCGGCCGCCACCGCCACCGCCACCGCCACCCCCGCCGCAAGCCATGCGTCCGCAGGCGCCGCCGCCGCCCCCGCCACCCGCCGCTGCGAGCGCTCTGATTCCCGACGATTACGATCCGCTCGCGTCGGATGATGCGCCCGCGCCGCCACCGGTGCGAAGGCCGCCGCCCATGCCGCCCGCGCCGCCGCCACAGGCCGCGCCGCCGCGGGTGCCGCCACCCTACGAAGCCGATCCGCCGCGCATGCCGCCGCGAGCCGCGGTGCGCCCGCCGCCGCCGGAACCGCCGCGCGCCGCTGCCCCGCCGCGACCCGAGACGGCCCCGCTGCGCCCAGCGATACCCATGCCCGGCGCACGCAGTGCCGCGCCTTCGCCGCCACCGCCGCGGGCCGCGCCGCGCAGCGCCCCCATCGCGCCGGTCGCGTCCGACCCGCAATCGATCGCCGGCACCGGCGAGCGGCGCGGCTTGCCGGGCGGCGGGGATTTGGATTTTGGCGCGCTGCTGGCGGCCGCCGGGGTCGACTCCTCGCAGGTGACGCCGGAACTCGCGGAGCAGTTCGGCCAGATCCTGCGAGTCGTGGTCACGGGCGTCATGGACGTGCTGCGTGCGCGCGAGCGCATCAAAGACGAATTTCGCATGCGCATGACGACCTTCAAGGCGGTCGACAACAATCCGCTGAAGTTCTCCGCGAACGTCGAGGACGCCTTGCATAACCTGCTCGTCAAGCGCAACGCCGCTTTCCTCGGGCCGGTCGAGGCATTCGAGGATGCGTTTCAGGATATGCGCAATCACCAAATGGCGATGCTCGCCGGCATGCGCGTCGCCTACGATGCGATGCTCGGCGAGTTCGAACCGGGCCGGCTCCAGGAGGAATTCGACCGCCAACTCAAGGCGGGGTCGTTCCTGAGCGGACCGTCCAAACTCAAGTACTGGGAACTTTATCGCAATAGATTTCATGATATGGTCAAGGATGCCGATTCGAGCTTTCGCAATTTATTCGGCGACGAATTTGCCAAGGCTTACGAAGAACAGCTCGTTCGGCTCAAGACCTTGAGCCGGGCCGAGCGCAGATGACGGACGAGCGGAATGATCAAACACCGGCGGAGTGAAACAATGCGGACGTTTCGAGCGTTTCCTATCGCGTTCCTGTTGGCCGCTTGTGCGGCGCTCGCCGCCTGCGCTTCGCCGCCGCCGAAACCACAACCGATCACCGCCAAATTGAGCATCGTCGTCAGCGCGGATGTGAATCCCGATGCGCAGAATCGGCCCTCGCCGATCGTCATACGCATCTACCAGCTCAAAGACGATGCGGCCTTCAAGGACGCCGATTTTTTTGGCTTGTACGACAAGGAGGAAGCGACCTTGGCCGCGGCGCTGGTATCGCGCGTGGAATTCGAGCTGGCGCCGGGCGAGCGGCGCAATGTTGATTTCTCGATGTCGCTCGATGCCCGCTTCATCGGCGTCATCGCCGCTTACCGCGACATCCGCGGCGCCGCCTGGCGCGCACTCAGCGGCCCTGCGGACAAGGGTGCGATCGACGTCATCAAGGACAACAAGATGACGCTCAGCGTAGACCGGGCGCGCGTCCATTTCGGCGCCGCGAAGTGAAACCCCATGATTAACATGCGTTAGGACGCCGCTGAATGTCCGCGTACAACAAGATTCTCTGGTCGGAAGGCCTGTTTCTGCGGCCGCAACACTTTCAGCAGCAGAGCCGCTACTTCGAGCGCCTGCTGGAAACGCGCTGCTTTGCGTTGCGCAGCCACCCCTGGGGCTGTGCGGAACTGGAGCTCGAGCGCGACATGCTCAGCATAGGCAAGTTCGCGTTGCGCCGCGCGGTCGGTGTTTTTCCCGACGGCACGCCGTTTCGCGTCCCGGAAGACGATGCGGCGCCCGCGCCGCTCGATGTCGGCGCGCAGGTGCGCGATGAAACCGTCTACCTCACGCTGCCCGTGCGCCAGCCGAACGGCGCGGACGTGGATCGCAGCGCATCGCAGGAGGGGATCGTGCGGCACGCGATCCGCGAGATCGAGGCGCGCGATGCGACTTCCGACGCCGGCATCACCGCGCAGCTCGAGGTCGGGCCGCTGCGCACGCGCTTGATGCTCTCGCACCAAACGCTCGACGATTATGCGCGCATACCGATCGCGCAGATCATCGAGCGCCGCTCCGACCAGCGCGTCGTACTCGACGATCATTTCATGCCGACCGTGCTCGATGTCCGTGCGGCTCCCGTGCTCGCGACCTTCATGACGGAGCTGCAGGGCTTGCTGCATCAGCGCGGCGAGGCGCTCGCGGGCCGCGTTTCGGCAACCGGGCGCGGCGGAGCCGCGGAAATCGCGGATTTTCTCATGCTGCAAGCGATCAACCGCTGCGAGCCCGTGATCACCCATCTGGTCACGGGCGGCCTCGTGCACCCCGAGGATTTGTACCGGTTCTGCGTCGCGGCCGCCGGTGAGCTCGCCACGTTCACGAGCGTCTCGAAGCGCCCGGGAACCTGGCCCGCGTACGCGCACGACCGGCTGCGCGAGAGCTTCGATCCGGTGATCGCGGCATTGCGAGCGAGCTTGAGCGCGGTGCTCGAACAGTCGGCGATCGCGATTCCGATCGAGGCGAAGAAATTCGGCTTGAGCGTCGCGATGGTCGCGGATCGCACGCTGTTCGGAACCGCGGTGTTCGTGCTCGCCGTGCGCGCCGATACGCCCGCCGAGGAGCTGCGCCGACGCTTTCCGGCGCAGTTGAAGATCGGGCCCGTGGAAAAAATTCGCGATCTCGTGAATCTGCAAATTCCCGGCATCGCGCTGCAGCCGATTCCGGTCGCGCCGCGCCAGATTCCCTACCACGCCGGCTTCGTCTATTTCGAATTGGATCAGGCGAACGAGTTGTGGGGCCAGCTGAAAGCCTCCGGCGGCATCGCGTTGCATGCCGGCGGCGAGTTCCCCAATTTAAAAATGGAGTTCTGGGCCATCCGCGGCTGACATTCGAGCACCAAGAGCCAAACACCATGAGCCAGGATAACAACGACGATCCGTTTGCGCCGCCTCGCGACGCGACGATCTTTCGGCCGCGTCCGGGTGCCGGCAAGCGCGGGCCGGATCGCCCCGCGAGTCCTGAGCCGCCGCGCTCAGGCATGGATCAGCCGCCGCCCCAGGCCCCGCCGCCTCCGCCGCCGGGGCGGGCACCGCAGCTCGGTGCGCTCGGCGATTTCTCGGGCAAGGGCCTCAATCCGCTGCTGCAAGCGGCGAGTCCGCTGTTGATACTCATGGGACGGCTGCGGACGAGTTTGAGCAATCCGGATATCGGGAACTTGCGCCGCCAGACGCTCGATCAGGTGCGCGAGTTCGAAGAGCGTGCGCGCGCCGGCGGCGTCTCGCCCGAAACGGCGCTCGCCGCGCGCTACGTGCTCTGCTCGGCGCTCGACGAGGCCGTGCTCTCTACGCCTTGGGGCAATCAAAGCGTGTGGGGCGAGCAAACGCTGCTCGTGACGCTGCATCGCGAGACCTGGGGCGGCGAGAAATTCTTCGATATGTTGGAGCGCATCAGCCGCGATCCGTCGCGCCACATCGACCTCATGGAATTGCAGTACGTGTGCCTCGCGCTCGGCTTCGCCGGCAAGTACGAGGTTCTTGAGCGCGGCCACGTGCGCTTGGCCGAAGTTCAAACCGATCTCTACCGAAAAATTCGCACGTTCCGCGGCATGCCCGCAGCGGACTTGTCGCTGCACTGGCGCGGCATGCAGGACCGGCGCAATCCGCTGATCCGCTACGTTCCGTGGTGGGTGATCGGCGCCTTCACGCTGGTGGCGCTCACCGGCGCGTTCATTTACTTTCATCTGGGGCTCACCGCGCTGTCGGCGCCCGTCGATGACCGGCTCGCGCATATCGGACTCGTCGAGGCGCCGACCGCCGCGACGACGGCCGCGCCATCCGCGGCGCCGCGTTTGAAGCAGCTGCTGCACGACGATGCAGTCAAAGGCGTGCTCAGCGTCGAGGAGCGCAACAATCAAACGGTCGTGACGCTGATTGCGCCGGACTTGTTCAATTCCGGCAGCGCGACCGTCAACCCCAACTACTACATGACCTTGCAGCGCATTGCGCACGCGCTCAGCGAAGTGCCTGGACGCGTATTCGTCGTCGGTCACACCGACGATCAACCGCTGCGTTCGCTGCGCTACCGCGATAATTTCGATCTGTCGCGCGCGCGCGCCGCCGAGGTCGTCAAGCTGCTGTCGCTCGCGATCGACAATGCGGCGCGCCTCGAGCCCAGCGGTGTGGGTTCCACCGAGCCGCGCTACAAGCCCGAATCCTTGCCCGAGAATCGCGCGCGCAACCGGCGCGTCGAAATCATCCACGTCGCCGAGGGTTGAACGGGTTCGCCATGAAATTCTTCAAGAAGCGCGGCTTTTTGGTGTTCCTCGGACTGCTGCTGCTGTCCCTGTTCATCTGGTTTGCGGGTCCCTATTTCGCGTTCGCCGACTACAAGCCGCTGGAATCCGCGCTGGCGCGGCTCATCGCGATCGGGCTGCTGCTGCTCGTCTTTGCGATCTGGGCGCTCGTGAAGTGGCTGATTGCACGCCTCGCCGGCGCGAAGCTCTCGCAGGCCGTCGTCGAGAACGCCGCGCCGGCGGCCAGCGCGACCGGCCGCGATGCCGTGCAACTGCGCGAACGCTTCGAGGAAGCGGTGGCCACACTGAAGAAAACCCAGAAAGACGGCCGCAGTTTGTACGACCTGCCGTGGTACGTCATCATCGGCCCGCCGGGTTCGGGCAAGACGACGGTGTTGCTCAATTCGGGCTTGAAGTTTCCGCTCGAGCAGCGCTTCGGCAAGGAGGCGCTGCGCGGCGTCGGCGGCACGCGCAATTGCGATTGGTGGTTCACGGACGAGGCCGTTTTGCTCGATACGGCGGGGCGCTACACGACGCAAGATTCCGACGAGTCGGCCGACAGCGCCGGGTGGGCGGAATTCCTGAATTTGCTGACCAAGTATCGCAAGCGCCGGCCCTTGAACGGCGTCATCGTGACCTTGAGCGCTTCGGATCTGATGACGCAGACGCCGCCGGAGCGCGAGGCCAACGTCGCCGCGGTTCGGCGCCGTCTCGACGAGTTGAACCGCAATCTCAAGGTGCGTCTGCCGATTTACGTGCTCGTCACGAAGAGCGACCTGATCTCGGGCTTCAGCGAATATTTCGATGATCTCGATGCCGCGGGACGCGCGCAAGTCTGGGGCATGACCTTCGCGCCCGAGCGCAGCCTCGCAGGCAACGCGGCCGAGGATTTCGCGCGGGAATTCGACTTGCTCGTCGAACGGCTCAATCAGCGCCTGTTCGCACGCATCGAGGAGGAGCGCGACGTGCGGCGGCGCACGGCCGAATTCTCGTTTCCCCAGCAGACCGCGGGCCTGCGCAACTTGATCGGCGCATTCGTCAGCGAGGTATTTTCGGCGACGCGATTCGACGGCCGGCTGCTGTTGCGCGGCGTGTATTTCACGAGCGGCACGCAGGAGGGCACGCCCATCGACCGGCTCATGTCGGTCATCGGCCGCGGCTTCGCGGTCGCGCCCGACGCGGTGTCCGCGGGCGCCGCGGGACGCGGCAAGGCGTATTTCATCGAAAAGCTGCTGCGCGAGGTGCTGTTCGCGGAGGCCGGCCTCGCCGGCGTCAACCGGCGCCGCGAGCTGCAGAAAGCCGCGCTGCAGCTCGGCATCTATGCGCTGTTGATCTTGATCGCGGTCGTCGGCGTCGTCGGCATGGCCGTGAGCTACGGCCGCAACAAGGCGTATCTCGCCGACGTCGGCGCGGCGCTCGATCAGTTGAATTCCGTCGCCTTGCCGGCGCCGCAACAGACGCTGCCGCAAATGCTGCCCGGACTCGATGCCTTGCGCAATGTCGCCGATACCGCGAATCGTTATCGCGACCAATGGGCGCTCAGCATGCATTGGGGACTGTATCAAGGAGAGGCCGTCGGTGACGAGGCGCGCGACGCCTACCAGCGCGAGTTGAACGGCAGCCTGTTGCCGAAGATCGGCGATGACTTCAAACAGCACCTGCTGAGCTCGGCCGCGCAGCCCGACAAGCTCTATCAGTACCTCAAGGCCTATTTGATGCTCGGCGAGCCCGAGCATCTCGACAAGGCGCAGCTGGCGTTCCTTATCGATCTCGGCTGGCAGGAGACCTACGCGGGATATCCGGATGTCCTGCAGTCGCTGAATGCGCATCTGCACAGCCTCATCGACGATCAGAAGCGCTTGCGTCCGTTGCCGATCGACGCGGCGCTGATCCAGCAAAGCCGCAACACGGTGCGCCAGGCCTCGCTCGCGCGCATCATGTACGATCAATTGAAGTTGATGCACGTCGACGACACGAGCCATGATTTGCGCCTCGACGTCGCGGCCGGCATCGGCGCCGATCGCGTATTGGTGCGCAAGAGCCGCAAACGCCTCTCCGATCCCGTGCCCGGCCTCTACACGCGCGCGGTGTTCGATCAGATTTCGGCGCTCGGCACCTTGGAACTCGTCAAACAGTTCACGCAAGACAGTTGGGTCATGGGCGACAGCGCGTTCGACATGCAAGGCTCCGAGCGCATGGCGAGCCAACTCATGGACGTCTACGCCGACGATTACATCAAAGCCTGGGACACCATCCTCAGCGACGTGCAAGTCGTGCCGCTGCAAAACCCCGCGCAGGCCGCCGACGTGCTCGGCATCCTCGGCGGGCCAACGTCGCCGCTACGCGGACTGCTGGCGACCGTGGAGGCGAATACCAACATGGCCAAGCCGCCCGAAGGCGGCCAGCAGGCCGCGACCAGTATTGCGGCCGCCGCTGCGAAGGCGGTCATGAATCCTTTGAACAAGCTGTTCAACAGCGGCAACAAGCCCGCGGCCGGCCAGCCTACGCCCGCGGAGAGAATCACCCAGCATTTCTTGGCCGTCAATCAACTGGTCCAAGGGCCGCCCGGTGCCGCGCCGATCGATCGGGTGATCACGCAGGTCGCGCAGATCCAGCAGAAGATGAGCGCCCTGGGCACGGGCGTCGGCGAGACCGACCCGCTCGGCGCGCTCGAGAAATCCGGCCAGGGCGATGCGCTCAAGTCGTTGCGGCTCGCCGCATCGACGCTGCCGGCGCCGATCGGTGCCTTGGTCGCGCAAGTCGGCGGAAGCAGCGAAACGCTGGCCGTCGGCCAGGCGCGCGGCGAACTCGATCAGCGCTACCGGCAAGATATCGTCAAGGCCTGCCAGGAGATCATCGGCGGCCGCTATCCGTTCACGGCCAATAGCGGCGTCGACGTACCGCTTGCCGATTTCGGAAGACTGTTCGGCGTCGGCGGCATCTTCGATCAGTTCTTCAAGGAAAATCTCGCGGCGCTCGTCGACACCACGCGCAGCCCCTGGGTCTGGCGCGCCGGCGGCAGCGGACCTGCGGGAGCGTCGACCGGCATGCTCAAACAATTCGAGGCCGCACAGCAGATCCGCGAACTCTATTTCGGGCCGGGCGGCCAATCGCCGGAACAACAATTCACGTTGACGCCCGGCGAGCTGGACGCGGCCGCGACCCGTTTCACGCTGGAAATGGACGGTCAGACGCTCGACTATCGCCATGGACCCGTGCGCAGCATGCCGGTCAAATGGCCGGGACCCTCGCCCGGCGCCGCCGCCGCGAGCTTCGAGGATCGCACCGGCGCGCGGCCCAACCTCGCGTTCCAGGGTCCGTGGGCCTGGTTCCGGCTGCTCGAAGCGGGGACATTGCGCGCCGAGACGGATGTTCGATTCGACGCGGCGTTTCAGAGCGGCGGACACCAGGCGACCGTGATCATCGAGGCCTCGAGCATCCGCAATCCGTACCAGAAGTCGCCCGTGCATCAATTTCGCTGCGCAAGCTGATTCGGCAGACGTTTTTGCCCATGGAGGGAAGCTATGGACGTTGGGCTCTACGGTAAGCTGCCGACACACGGCGATTTTCTACGCCGGCGAGTCGCCGATGAATTCGTCTCGCCGTGGGATCAGTGGCTACAGCATGCGATTGCCGACAGCCGTTCGGCGCTCGGCGAACAATGGCTCTCGATCTACTTGACGAGTCCGATTTGGCGTTTCGCGCTGGGACCCAACGTCTGCGGCGCGGCGCCGGTCGCGGGCCTGCTGCTGCCGAGCGTCGATCGCGTCGGCCGCTATTTCCCGCTGACGCTCGTCTGGCCCACTCCGCTCGAGCTCTGCACGCTGGAGGTCGCGGTGCGCTTTCGGCGCGGCTTCGAGCGCGCCGAGAAATTGTTGTTGGATACGCTGGCGCTGGAGCGCTTCGAGTTCGCGGATTTCGATCGGCGCGTCATGGAACTCGCGACGCACCTCGAGGAGTTGGCGCCCGCGGGCGCGCGGCGTTTGACGCGAGCGGCCGCGCAAGCCGTACTGACTGTCGCGGACAAGCCGTGCTGCCTATCGCTGCGGGAAGTCTCCGCGCTCGAGGTTCCCGTGTTTCAGCTGCTCGGCAGCCATCTGGACTCGAGCCCGCGCGGGCTCGGCCTATGGTGGACCGACGGCTCTTCGGTCGTTGAACCGTGCTGCCTCATGACCGCGGGCCTGCCCGATCCTTCGCAATACAGTGCGATGCTCGACGGTGCCTGGACGGAGGCGGGATGGAGTGTCCCCGCAACGGAACCGGAGCGAAGTCCCACCGTGTATCGCCCGGCTCACGAGGGAGCGGCGATCCAGATCAGCTCGGCTTCCATCACCGATCGCGGCCCGGTGCGCTCGAACAATCAAGACGCGTTCATCGATCGGTCCGATAGAGGCTTGTGGGGGGTCGCCGACGGCATGGGCGGCTTGAGCGACGGTGAACTCGCGAGCCGCATGGTCTGCGATTCGCTCGCCGATGCGCCGCTGCTCGCGAGCTTGGATGAGCAAAGCGATGCAATCATCGCGCAGTTGCGGCAGGTCAACGATTATCTGCGCCGCGCGGCGACAAGGCCGGTCAAGCCGGTGCAGAGCGGCAGCACCGTCGTCGTGCTCGTGATCCGGCAGTACGCGTGCGCGATCTTGTGGGCCGGCGACAGTCGCGCCTACCGGCTGCGCAACGGTGTGCTCGAGCAACTATCGACCGATCACAGTTGGATTGCGCAGGGCGGCAAGCTCACCGGCGGCCCGGACGACCAGGCGATCACGCGCGCGGTCGGCGCCGAGGATGAGTTGATGGTCGATATCGTGCGCAGCGATGTGCGCGCCGACGACCGCTACCTGCTGTGCAGCGACGGCATCGGCCGAGTTCTCGATGCGGCCCAATTGCGCGAGATCCTCGGTTCCCTCGCGGCGGATGCCTGCTGCCGGGAACTCGTCGCGCAATCCGTCGCGCAGGGGGGCACCGATAATTTGACCGCGGTCATCGTCGATTGCACGGCGGCGGCAGCGGACGAGACGCCCGCGACCAACGGCGGCGGCTCGTGATGCGCCGGCGCGCGGCATGAACTCCGATCCGCCGGGCGCCGGGCTTACGCGCTCGCGAGATGCCGGCGGCGAGACGGTGAGCCGTGATTCGCGGACGCGCGTGCGCGCAGCCGATACGCTCCAAGCGGCCGAAGCCGCCGAATTCGAAGCCGGCACGTTGCTCAAGGGCCGGTTCGAGCTCAAGACCTTGGTCGGACGCGGCGGCATGGGCATCGTTTGGAGTGCCGTGGATCGGCGCAAGCTCGAGGCGCGCGACCCCAATCCAGAAGTCGCGGTCAAGATTCTCAACCGCAGCGCGTCGCAGCACCCGCAGGCCTTCGTCGCGTTGCAGCGCGAGGCGAGCAAGGCCCAAACCTTGGCGCATCCGAACATCGCGACCGTGTTCGATTTCGACCGCGACGGCGCCAATGTCTTCATCACGATGGAATTGCTGCGCGGTCAGCCGCTCGATGCGGCGATCCGCGCAGTTCGAAATCACGGCCTCGGCCGCACCGCCGCGTTGCCGGTGATTCGAGGCATCGCCGAGGGGCTCGCCTACGCGCATCGCAAGGGCATCGTGCATTCGGATTTGAAGCCCGCCAATATTTTTCTGCTCTCCGATGGAACCCCGAAAATCTTGGACTTCGGCATCGCGCGCGCCGTGCCCTCGGCGGCGAGCGCGGGACCCAAGGATGAATTCGACGCCGGCTCGCTCGGTGCGTATACGGAAGCCTACGCCACCGACGAGATGGTGCAGGGCGCGGATCCGGCGCCCGCGGACGATATTTACGCGCTCGGCATCATCTGCTACGAACTGCTGAGCGGCAAACATCCGTTTCAAGACAAAGCCGCGGGAGCCGCGCGTGCGGCCGGACTGACCGCGCCGCCGATTCGCGGCCTGCGGCGGCGCGAGTGGCGTACGCTTGCGCGCGCGCTGTCGTTCGATCGCGCCGAGCGGCCGCGCGACGCCGCCGAGTTCATGCGCCAGTTTTTCGGCGCGACGCGCGCGCGCAATGCCCTGATCGCCGCCGTCGTGCTGCTCGCGTTGGTCGCCTCTGTGCTGTGGTATCGCAATTATCGGCAATCGGGCCCTGCGGTTGCGTTCGAGGATTTGCCGGCCGACACCCAGCAGCAGATCAAATCGGACTTCGCGGAGGGCGACAAGGCATGGGCGTTCTACACGCAGGAACACGTCGGCAATGCGCTGACCGACTCGCTCGACTATTTCGCAAAGGCTTACGCGCTGCATCCTCGCGATCGCGACGCGGTTCGCGGGCTCGAGCGCGCCGCCGACGAATTTCTCAAGCGTGTGCGCGCTGACCCCGAGGCTCTGCGCACGACGGCGCAAACGCTGGCCGACAGCAGCGAATTCTTCAAGACCTATCCTCCGGTCGTCGATGCGCTGGGCCGCTGATCCACGCGTCTTGACTTTCGAACACCGCGGTGCTCAGCTTCGATCAATCGACTGCGAGGTGATGCGATGAGAGTCCTGGTGGCGGCCTATTTGCTGACCGTGAGCATGCTCGCTTCCGCGGCTTCGAAACCGGATGCGGCCGCGACCCAGGGCATCGTGCGTCGCGAGGACCTCGAAATCGTCGATTGCCTATTGCCCGGTCAGGTCCGCCAGCTGGGCAGCATGACTTACCTCACGGCGCGCCGCCCGACGCATACCACCGCCAGCGATTGCCGCATTCGCGGCGGCGAATATGTCGCGTACGACCGCGCCGACCTCAAATCGGCGCTCGGCGTCTGGCTGCAAGCCGCGCAAGGCGGCGATCCCGAGGCCCAAACCAACGTCGCCGAAATCTACGAGCGGGGTCAAGGCGGGCCGCCGAATTACGAGTCCGCGGTACTCTGGTACCAGAAGGCCGCCGACCAAAAATATGCGCGCGCACTGTTTAATTTGGGAACGCTCTACGAGCAAGGAATCGGCGTGGAGCAGGACAAGCTCAAGGCGCTGAATCTGTATCGGCAAGCGTGGGGCTTGCCCGAAGACAGCGTCATGTACCAGTCCGCGGCGCGCGATGAGCAGGAGGCGCTGCGCTCGGAACTCGAGAAGCAGCTCGCGGAAAAGGACGTCCAGTTGCAGCTGCTGCAGCACCAGCTCGAAGGCTTGGAGAAGCAGCTCACGAGCCGTCCACCGCAGACCACCGGGAATCCCAACCCGGCACCGAAGCCCGATGCCACGACGAAGCCCGATGCCACGACGGCGGATGCCAAGGCCGAGATCGAGGCGCTCAAGAAATGGATCGGACAGCTCGAAAGCGAACGCGCCGCGAGCAACAGCCGCTTGGCCTCGCTGCCGCAGCTGCGCACGCCCAAGGCGATCGCGTCGATGCCGACGATCAGTGCCCAGGCCGACGTGCGCTCGGTCGGCAATCTCAATTTCGGCCGCTATTACGCGCTGATCATCGGCAATCAGCATTATCAAATCATCGAGAGCCTGGCGACTCCGGTCAACGATGCCGAACGCACCGCACGCGTGCTGCACGACAAGTACGGATTCACCGTGCAAGTACTCGAGGACTCGAGCGACGTCGGCATGCTCAAGGCGCTCAACGACCTCAACGACGTGCTCAAACCCGACGATAATCTGCTGATCTACTACGCCGGCCACGGCGCACGATTGCAGACACCGTTCGACGTCGCGGGTTATTGGCTGCCGGTCAATTCGGAGGCGCCGCCGAAGGACACGTTTTGGGTCCCGAATGAACAGATCACTGCGCATCTGGCGCGGCTTGCCGCCAGGCGAATACTCGTGGTCGCCGATTCCTGCTATGCGGGGCTGCTGTCGACCGATCCGAGCTATTTGTTCGCGGCCGGCAGCGGCGGCTATACCAAGGAATACATCGCCTACAAGCTGCCGAAGCGTGCGCGCCTGTTGATCTCGTCGGGCGGCGATCAGCCGGTGCTCGACAGCGGCGGCGGCGCGAACTCGGTGTTCGCGCTCGCGTTCGCGAGCGAGCTCGAAACGAATCAGGGCATACTCGCGGCACCGGAACTGTTCAGCCGCATCACCAAGCGCGTCGAGGCGGGCGCCGCGCAAAATAAAATCAACCAGAAGCCGGAATTCAAATCGATCAAAGGCGCGGGTCACGAGGTCGGCGATTTCTTTTTCGTGCCCAAGGATATGAAGCCCTAGCCGGTGCGGCGGGCGCCCCGCACAGCGCCTTCGGTGGCCAGTGCTTTGCAGATTCTTTACGCCGCGCGCAACGGCTTGTTACGGAACTTTTACGCATCCCCGCCCTATGATTGCAATCAACGATATGAATATTACGTATCTTCGCAGTCGAGAAGTCAGCTTGGCGTTGCTCGTGACGGCCGTGGTGGAACACGGGCAAGCCCCCGGGCGTTCCGATAGCTGTTGCCCGTCCTCGTCACGACTGCTGCGTCTCGGGTACGAACTTCTGCGCGACGCCCGCCGCAATCGACTGCCACGCGATCGCTGAAGAGCGGCTCGCAGCCAAGCGTAAATCGGCGCGAAGAGGCGGCATGGATTGGATCAGCCTGTCGGAATATCTGGCGTTCATCGCGGTTGTGACGGCCGCGATCTGGCCGCTCGGGTCGTATCTCGCCCGAGTCTTCGCCTACGAGCCGACTTTCTTGGATCCGCTGCTCGCTCCCGTCGAACGCGTCATCATCCGGCTCGTCGGACCGGCTGCCGAGCGGCCGATGAAATGGCGCGAGTATTTCTTCGCATTCGTTTGGTTTGCGCTCGCCGGGGCGGCGTTTGTCTTCCTTGTTCTGAAACTACAGCAGTTGCTGCCGTTCTATTCTCTCGTCGGCAAGGACGTGCTGTCGACTCCCATGACCGATGATCTTGCGGCTAATACGGCGATTAGTTTCGCCACGACGACGACCTGGCAAGCCTACGGCGGTGAGACGACGATGAGCTATTTCAGCCAGATCGTCGCGCTCGCGTCGCAGAACTTTCTCGCGGGAGCCGCGGGTCTCGCCGTCGGAATCGCGTTCATTCGCGGCATTGCCTGCGACGGCGGCGGCGTGCTCGGCAATTTTTGGCGCGACGTCACGCGTGCGATTTTGTGGGTGCTGTTGCCGCTGAGCATCCCGGGTGCATTGATACTCGTGTGGCAAGGTGTGCCGATGAACCTCCTGGGCTATACGACGGCCACGACTTTGCAGGGCGCGCCGCAACTCATTGCGCAAGGCCCAGTGGCGGCGCTCGAGTTCATCAAGAATTTAGGCACGAACGGCGGCGGGTTTTTCAACGCCAACGGCGCGCATCCCTATGAAAATCCCACGGCGCTCAGCAATTTCGTCGAAATGCTCGCGATCGTGATGCTTCCGGCCGCTCTCTGTTACACATTCGGTGTGATGACCGGACAGCGTCGCCACGGCTGGCTGCTCTATGGGGTCATGACCCTGCTGTTTGCGCTGGGACTCGCGGGCGTGCACTGGGCAGAGAGTGCCGGTAATCCGGCTCTCGTGCATGCGGCCGCGCCTCACGTCTTCGCCGCGGGCGAGGCCGCTTGGTCGGGCAACACGGAGGGCAAGGAAGTGCGATTCGGCACGGTGGGATCCACGCTCGCGATCATTGTCACTTCGAACGGCGCCACCGGCTCGACCGCCGCAACGCCCGACAGTCTTTCGCCGCTCGGTGGCGGCATTGCATTGTTCAATATGCTGCTCGGGGAAGTCAGCTACGGCGGCCTGGGTACGGGTCTGATCAGCATGATACTTGCCGCGCTACTCGCCGTCTTCGTCGGCGCGCTGATCATCGGTCGATCGCCCGCGTATCTCGGTAACCGGATTGGCGTCGCGGAGATGAAGCTCATCGCAATCTATGCCACCGTCGCGGGCATCGTGATTTTGCCGCTCACGGCGGTGGCCGTGATGACCGCGGCCGGTCGCGCCGGGTTGACGACGAACGGTGGACCCCATGGGCTGACCTCGATCGCCTTTGCGTACGCGTCGAGTTTTGCCAACAATGGCCAGAGCTTCGGGGGCCTCGGCGCCAATTCCGTGTTCTATAACACCACGACTTCTGTCGCGATGCTGGCGGGGCGCTTCCTGTTGACCTTACCGGCATTGGCCTTGGCGGGCACATTCGCCGAGCAGCGACGACGCGCAATCACGTCGGGCTCGCTTCCGACCGATTCCGCGCTGTTTGCAATGCTGCTCACGACGACGGTCTTGCTCGTCGCCGGCCTCAACTTCTTGCCCCTGCTGTGCCTCGGCCCGGTCGCCGAACACGTCATGCTTTGGCATTAAAGGAGAACGCCGGTGCTCTCGCAAGTTCGCGCCGTACTCGTCAGCATGGTTCTACTGACCGCAATAACGGGGTTGGCGTACCCTGCGGTCATTCTCGGACTCGCTCGAGCGTTCTTTCCGGAGCAAGCCGACGGCAGTCTCGTGCGGCGCGAAGGAACGGTCATCGGTTCGACGCTGATCGGACAGCAATTCGATGACGCGCGATATTTTTGGGGACGGCCGTCTGCGACGGCGCCTAATCCCTACAATGCGTCCGCGTCCTCGGGAACGAATTATGCCGCCTCGAACCCCAAGCTGGCCCAAGACGTGGCAGCGCGCATTGCTGCTCTCGTCAAGGCGCACGGCAACTCCAATGCCCCGATCCCGCTGGATCTCGTGACCGCGTCGGGAAGCGGGCTTGATCCACACGTGACCGTCGCCGCGATGCTATATGAAGTGGACCGCGTCGCCGCCGCGCGGGGTATGAATCCATCCGCCGTGCGTGCGCTCATTGAGCGGCACATCGAGGCGCCCGCGCTTGGCTTTCTCGGCGAGCGCCGAGTCAACGTTCTCGCCGTGAACCTCGCACTCGATGCCTACTGATTCCCGCGCCGCGCGCCCCGCGCC